>Ga0209829_10000374_pt1 | contig 41945 bp, 40 predicted proteins | sample C_140205_EF_Meta_FD_187311 | JGI IMG/M metagenome (GOLD analysis project Ga0209829, IMG submission 187311) | Freshwater microbial communities from Lake Croche, Canada to study carbon cycling - C_140205_EF_MetaG (SPAdes) (version 2) | ecosystem: Environmental > Aquatic > Freshwater > Lake...
AAGCCGTAGAAAAGGCGCGTGGGAACGCGGCTTAGTCATTCTAGGCGCAGGCCGAGAAGTCCGAAGATCAGTAGATCTAAGGATGCCTGATCGGGGACGATCGGCAGACAAAACTACTGCGAGCGAGCAGCAACACCGCGCGGCGCCAAAATCCCAAGCCTATACTAAAATTATAGTTTTAGTTTGGGGCCTGCTAATCCCAGCCACTGCTTCCTCTGCTCAGCATTCAACTGGGCATAGATGCTCCGGCCGGTCGTCTTCTGCAGGCGGCGGAGTTCGAAATCCTTACGGAAGGAGGAAATCTTGCCTGCATGATAGTTGCTCGTGATCTCAGCTGCCTTCGTCTGATCGTAGCGATGGATGTCGACAAGCTTCTGCTGCTGCTTGGGAGTGATGCCGAGCAGCTTCTGCTCGGAGGGCGAGGTCAGGATCACCGGGCCGAGCATCTGGCGCTCGATCTGATGGAGGCGCTGCTGTTGCCCGGAGTTCAGGACATCAAGCGCGCGTCGGTTGTAGGTGACACGGTATGAATCGAGATCTGCAGCCGCCTTGGGGGTGGCTTTCTTGTCTGCCAACCCGACAGCCGCCACGACTCCGACCTTTGCCTTGTACTCGGCCCGCAGGGAATCCAGAAGCGCACACTGAAGGGAGGAGAGCTTCAGATCCTGACGGACGGGCTCGAGTCCGAGAAGGACGGGAACCGAGGCGGGGCTGTCCGAAGCGACCTTGGCGGATGCAAAGGAGAGAGTCGCGGTGAGTGCCGCCAGGAGCAGGAGGGATGTGCGTTTCATGGGAGATGCGGGAAGGATCAGGAAGCCTGAGCGATCATGCCCTCGAGCTTCACGATATCAGCGGCAAACTTGCGGATGCCCTCACCGAGCTTGTCGGTGGCCATAGCGTCTTCGTTGAGGAGCCAGCGGAAGCTCTTCTCGTCGACGGGGATCTTCTTGATGTCCATTCCCTTGGCAAGTTCGGGGCTGAGAACGCGGGTCAGCGGTTCGGTCGATGCCTCTAACTTCTCAAGAATGTCGGGGCTGATAGTCAGGAGGTCGCAACCAGCAAGGGCAACGATCTCACCAGTGTTACGGAAGCTGGCACCCATCACCTGGGTCTCGTAGCCGAATTTCTTGAAGTAGTTGTAGATCGCGTGGACGGACTGGACACCCGGATCCTCAAGACCGACGTACTCCTTGCCGGTGGTGGCCTTGTAGTAATCGTAGATACGGCCCACGAACGGGGAGATCAGGCGGATACCTCCCTCGGCGCAGGCAACAGCCTGGGGCATCGAGAACATGAGGGTGAGGTTACAGTTGATCTTCTCCTTTTGGAGGATCTCAGCAGCCCGGATTCCCTCCCAAGTAGAGGCGATCTTGATCAGGACGCGCTCGCGGCCGATGCCGGCCTTCTCGTAAAGACCGATCAGGTAGCGGGCCTTTACCAGGGTCGCATCCGTATCAAAGGAGAGACGGGCATCTACCTCGGTGCTGACGCGACCGGGAACGATCTTGAGGATCTCGCAACCAAAGAGAATCAGGGTGTCGTCGATGATCTTCTTGTAAAGATCGGAACCGGAGAGACTGGATCCCTTATTGTCAGCGATGGCCTTGTCGAGAAGGGTGCGATACTCGGGCTTCAGAACAGCCTTGAGAATCAATGAAGGATTCGTCGTGGCATCCTGAGGAGAGAATTTCTTGATGTCCTCGAAATTGCCGGTATCGGCGACGACGGTGGTGAATTGCTTGAGGGATTCCAGCTGGTTGAGGCTCATAAGCTATAAGTGATGAAGCCTAATGCCGTGAATTGCAATTCCGGATTTCTTTCGAAACCACGTAAAAAACCAGAAGGAGTTTCTAAAGAGGCTCTTCTCCACTGAGGCTTCGAAGACGGATTGTCTTCACCTCAAGATCATGGACCGCCTTGATGTAGCGTACGGTTCGACTGCGTGACCGCATGAGAATGGAATGGGTGATCGCCGTTTTTCCGATCAGCTTGACCCCCGGAAGCATCGGGCTATCGCTGATGCCGGTCGCACAAAAGATCGCGCTGTCACCCTGAACTAAATCGTCAGTGAAGTAGACCCGAGAAAGTTCCGCAGGTGTGAGAGTCTTCAATAATTCAGCTTTTTCCTCGGCATCACGAGGCCACATCCGGACAAGAATCTCCCCGCCAAGAGCCTTGAGCGCTGCAGCAGTGAGGATCCCTTCGGGAGCTCCTCCCATACCGACAAAAAGGTCAATGCCGGAATCCGGCAAAGAGGGAGCGACTGCAGCCGTAATATCGCCATCGGCGATGAGACGTAGCGAGGCTCCAACGCGTCGGATCGCATCAATGAAGGGTTGATTACGGGGACGATCCAGCACAGTGACCACCAGTTCACCAAGGCGCTTGCCCAGCGCATTCGCAACGAGTGTTAGGGTCTGATCAAAAGGAAGATCAAGGGTGATCTGCGGAATGGACCCCTCCCTTGTGGCACGCACCACTCGGGGACCGAAAGAGAGTTTCTCCACATAGAAACTGGGGATGTTGACCATGCTGCGCTCACGATCTTCAGGCACGAGTACGGCCGCCATCACGGAGATGGAATTTGGCATCCCTTTGGAGATGTTACTCGTGCCGTCGATGGGATCGAGCGCTATGTCAAAACGGGGATCATCCTTTCCCCAACGTCCGAGTTTATCACCAAGGAAGATTCCAGGCGCGTTGTCCTTGATCCCCTCCCCGATCAGGACCTCCCCGCGCACTGCCACCAGATCAAACATTCCCTGAATCGCATCACAAGCAGCAGCATCGGCAGCCTCCTTGTCTCCTCGGCCCATCCAGTGAAGTGAATGGAGCGCTGCGTTCTCGGTTGCGCGGACAAACTCGAACTCAACCCTGCGCTCTCTATCTTCGGTTAAACTTTTCACTTGGCCGCTTATTATTGAGCGTGATTGATAACAGCAACGATAAATTCCCTGAAAAGAGGGTGGGCTGTCTCGGGCTTACTCAGGAACTCAGGATGGAACTGAACGGCGACGAACCAGGGATGGTCGCGGATCTCGATGATCTCGACGAGCGTGCCATCAGGCGAGGTGCCGGAGATGACAAATCCCTGGGCCTCCATCTGCTCGCGGTAGTCGCTGTTGAACTCGTAGCGGTGGCGGTGGCGCTCGGCGATCTCGGTGTGACCGTAGATTTTTTGCGCGAGTGAGGCTGGCTTCAAGACAGCAGGCCAGGAGCCGAGGCGCATCGTCCCCCCCTTGCCGGTGACCTTCTTCTGCTCATCTAGAAGACCGATCACAGGATGCGGGCTCTTTGGATCAAACTCCGTGCTGTTGGCTCCCTCCAACCCGCAGACGTTGCGTGCAAACTCGATGGTCGCAATCTGCATTCCGAGGCAAATGCCGAAATACGGGATCTTATTCTCTCGGGCATAGCGGGCCGCAGCGATTTTACCCTCGGTGCCACGATCACCGAAGCCTCCCGGCACAAGGATTCCGGTGACTCCGCCCAGATGCTTGGCGGCGCCATCGCGCTCGATCTCCTCGGCATCCACGATCTCCAGATCAACGCCGCAGTCGTTGGCTCCGCCAGCATGGCAGAGGGCCTCATAGATACTCTTGTAGGCATCTTGCAGCTCCACGTACTTACCGACCACGGCCACTCTCACACGGCGCGAAGGATGGACGATCGAGTGGACGATCTTCTTCCACCCCCCCATGTCGGCCGGAGGTGCCTCCAGTCTCAGCAACTTACAGACTTTCTCATCGAGTCCTTCGGCCTGAAGCATGAGAGGGAACTCATAGATGGAATTATCGACATCGCGAGCCTCGATCACCGCATCGACCGGCACATTGCAATAAAGGGAGAGTTTCTCGCGGACATCTGGCTCCAAGGGCTTCTCCGTGCGGCAGATAAGGACCTGGGGCTGAAGGCCGATCTCACGCAGTTTGGCCACGCTCTGCTGGGTCGGCTTTGTCTTCAACTCACCGGCAGCCTTGATGTAAGGCACCAGCGTGACATGGAGCAGGATCGCGTTCTCAGACCCCACCTGCAGGATAAATTGACGGATCGCCTCCAGGAAGGGGAGCCCCTCAATGTCGCCCGTAGTGCCCCCGATTTCGGTGATGAGGATGTCGGCATTACCCACCTGCTCGAAGCTGCGGATACGGCGCTTGATCTCGTCGGTGATGTGAGGAATCACCTGAACAGTCTTGCCGAGATAGTCGCCGCGGCGTTCGTTGGAGAGGACGGTTTCGTAGACCTGGCCGCTCGTCAGGTTGTTCTCGCGGGTCAGGGTGCACTTGGTGAAGCGCTCATAGTGCCCGAGATCAAGATCCGTCTCGGCTCCGTCAGCGAGGACGTAAACCTCACCATGCTGGAGCGGGTTCATCGTGCCGGGGTCGACATTGAGGTAAGGATCAAGCTTCTGCAATGTCACCCGAAGCCCCCGATGCTCCAAAAGAGTTCCCAATGAAGCGCCTGCAAGACCCTTGCCTAGCGAACTGACCACACCACCCGTGACGAAAATATACTTCATGGGTTAGAGATCATAGGGAAGCCAAAGAGAAAATCCAGCTCGGCCGCTCTCAGGTGAAAAGATTCCCCGCGAATCCTTTCGGCATCTGCCTCCCCCTACGAGACCATAACCCCGAGCTTATTGGAAAAGAGCTCTTTCCGCCGACCATGCTCCTCATCACTGAGAACCGAGACCAGCGTTCCGGAATCGATTTCCGGAAGATCCACCCAGGAACGGCAGCCACCAAAGCGAGGTTCCATCGGCAAGGTGCTGGGTGGCTCCAGACGGTAGACGCGGACGAAGGCGACGTTGATCCCGATACCCCCGAGAGATCCCTTCCCCGTGTCATACTCAAATCGCTCTTCAATCACAGAGGGGTCAAGCACGTGGAGGTCACTCAGACGATGGACTGCCTCCTTGTCAGCGATGCGTCCGGTCCATTCAATCGAGGCGACGTAGGTGAGTGTGATCTCCTCCGGAGGCTTCTCCGGAAGGGTGACATCCGTGAGACGAATCTTCTCCACCTGCCCGTGAAACCAAGTCGGAAAGAGGTAAAACTCAGGGTGTTGGAAGCCGAAGCCATTCGCACCCTCGGCAATTCCACCCTTGCGCAGGATGACGCTCTGTTGACCTGACCCAAGTGCTTCACAGACCAAGGCCCACTCTTTGAATGCTACAGCCATGACGTTCCAATACCGCTAAGTGGTGGTCTCAAAAAGAAAATTTACATAGGGAATTTTTGGATGCTTGGCATCCGGGCAATTCACCAGCAAGAATCGACGGATGCTTCACGCCTTCGACCTGCATCTCCACACCCACTATTCGGCGGATGCTTGCGGATCACCCGAGGCCATGGTCGAGGCGGCCAAGCGGAGAGGCCTCAGCGGAATTGCCGTTACCGATCACAACACCTGTGATGCCGTAGAGCACCTCACTCGCAGCGGACTCATCCGTGAAGATGGGCAGGCCGTTGACGGATTCCTGATTATCCCGGGTGTGGAGGTCTCCACGGCAGATGGACATCTTCTCTGCATTGGCACCACCCTCCCCTTCATGAAAGGAAGACCGGCCATTGAGGTTGCAGCAGCAGTCCGTGATCGTGGTGGGATCGTTATTGCCCCCCATCCCTATGACTCGTTCCGTGCAGGCATCCGTGAGGAGATCCTCGACCAACTCGATCTCGCGGCCCTGGAGACCTTCAATGCCGCTGTGAGCCTCCGCAGATTCAACGCTAAAGCAGCTGCCTACGCCGCCCGACGGGGACTTGCGGCGACATCAGCCAGCGACGCACACCACGCCTCGGCAGCCGGCATCTGCACCACCGCCTTTGATCTTCAGGAGCTCTCCGTCTCCTCAGTCCTGGAGGCGATTCCCAAGGGAGGAGAACGCACCGAGCGCTACCTCCCCTTCAGCGAATCAATGAAGAAAAACTTCGGCAACTGGTTCCGCATCTTCAATCCCTCCCCCAAGCCAACATCACCAAATTGAAACGTCCATTTTTTCTTCTCCTCGCAGCCTTCCTGCTGACAGCTCTCGGTGCGCAGATCTCAAGCCATGCGACATCACCTAATGCGCAGGCAGGCACAACATTGACCATCCCCGTCGACTCCCCCGCTTTTATTTTCTCTCCTGGGAACTGGACGGGGGATCAGGGGCGGGGGGGGGAACTTTACCGTCAGACATGGAACCCCTACGCCTATTTTAGGATCACCTGGGAAACATCAACATCCTCTCCCGTGGCATCCATCCTCCTGGATACCTCAGGTTATTCAAGCAATTGTCCACCGCCCAATCTGGCCTACTGCATCGATGGGGTCTGGAGAGCTCCAATACCGTCCACAAATGAAATCACCATTCCGGAGATCTCCGGGTCTGGAGAGCATGAACTGAGTGTTTATCTTTTGAATTCCAAACAGGAGCAACGATGGGGCAGCGAAGGGGCAAGCGGCTTGAATGTACTCCGCGTGACCGGCCTGAAAGTTGATTCAGGAAGCAAGCCTCTATCAAATTCCAACAGAGAGAAATGGGCGTTAATCATCGGGGACAGCATCACGGAGGGAATCGGAACAGGACCGCTGGCAGCATATGCCTTTTTACTCGGTGAGGCCTTACAGACACAGGGTTACGAGTACGGTATCAGCGCCTGCGGATACAGCGGCTGGTTGACGAAGGGGGACAGCACGGGGGATGTCCCCGCTTATTACGTCATGACGGGTACATCCAACGGCACAGGTGGCCGCTATGACGATGCCGTCAGTCGGTGGAATAAGATCGACGGAAACCGCCACTCCCTTCTCGATTCCGACGGGCATATCAGCGCCCACGGCGGTTCTGGTCAGGAGCCTTCTCTCATTCTTATCAATTACGGGACCAATGACTCCCTAAGAAAATCGAACTCCAGCGACACCATTGCAAGCATCACGCAGTGCCTTGCGGCACTCCGCCATAGCGCCCCAGAAGCACAGATCATACTCATCGTCCCTTTTGGCCAGTATGATGCAAAAGAAATCCAGGAAGCCCTCACCAACTACAAAAAGGGAAACCCCGAGGATAAGAAACTTTCGGTTATCGACCTCGGACCCGGCCTGGCCAGGAATCTTGTCGACAAGAAAGGCCTGATGGGCGGACTACATCCCAATGACCGGGGAGATGCGATCATTTCAGCCCAGATCATACCACAGGTCTTGGCCATCCTGAACCGTGTCTCCAAGTGATCACTTCCGTCATCCGCAACCTGCGGAGCTATTTCCTGGAAGTTTGATTCCCCCCCTTCAGCCTTCAGCCTAAACCCCTTCATTTATGATCGAAAAACACCTCGTCCAAATCACCAAAGAACTCGGTCTTCAGGCCCGCCAAGTGGCCGCCACAGCCGTCCTCCTCGAGGAGGGAGCCACCGTCCCCTTCATCGCCCGATACCGCAAAGAACGCACTGGTGAGCTCGACGAGGTGAAGATCACCGAAATCCGTGACCGCCTCGAGCAACTGGAGGCCCTCGACAAGCGCCGTGAGTCAATCATCGGCTCCCTTGAGGAACGCAAGCTTCTCACCGAGGAACTCCGCGCCAAGGTCGAAGCGGCAGGCACCCTCACCTCCCTCGAAGACATCTACCTCCCTTTCAAGCCGAGGAAGCGGACGCGTGCCACCATTGCCAAGGAACTAGGGCTTGAGCCACTCTCCGAGATCCTCTGGGCACAGGACCCCACCACCGATCCAGAAGCCCTCGCCGCTCCCTATGTAGGAAATTCCGTCACGGTCGACGCCAAGACATCAACTGTCGACACCGTAGCCGCGGTCCTGGCAGGTGCCCGTGACATTCTTGCTGAGCGCATCAACGACGACGCCACCGCAAGAGCTCAACTCCGCAGTCTCTACCTCACCAAGGGGGTGATTAAATCGACACTCATCTCCGGAAAAGAGGAAGAAGGAGCGAAGTTCAAAGACTACTTCGATTGGAGCGAACCCGCGGCAACAGCTCCCTCCCACCGCATCCTTGCGATGCGCCGTGGAGAGAGTGAGGGCTTCCTCTACTTCCGCCTAACCCCTCCCGAGAACGAGGCACTCGGCACCCTCTTTCACCTTTTCGTCCGGGGCGACTCCCCTGCCGCGAAACAAGTCCAGCTTGCCTGCGAAGATTGCCTCAAGCGCCTTGTCGGTTTCGCCATGGAGGTGGAAGCACGCGGTTATTACAAAAAGCAGGCTGACGAAGAGGCAATCCGAGTCTTTGCCGACAACCTCCGTGAGCTGCTGCTGGCATCCCCCTTGGGTCAGAAAATCACCCTCGGCATCGATCCCGGCTTCCGTACCGGCTGCAAGGTCGTCCTTCTCGACCGCCAAGGGAAACTCCTTGCCAACGAAGTCATCTATCCCGGTAAGGGTCGCATGGACGAGATCGAGGCTGCAGAAGCCATCAAGAATATGGTCCGCATTCACAAGGTCGAGGCCATTGCCATCGGGAACGGCACCGCATCAAGAGAGACCGAGACCTTCGTGAAAAAACTTGGACTCCCCTCCTCCATCCAAGTCGTCGTGGTCAGTGAGAGCGGTGCCTCGATCTATTCCGCGAGCGAGATCGCCCGTGAAGAATTCCCCGATCTCGACCTCACCGTCCGAGGAGCCGTCTCTATCGGACGACGCCTCATGGATCCGCTGGCAGAGTTGGTGAAGCTCGACCCGAAGTCAATCGGTGTCGGGCAGTACCAGCATGACGTCGACCAGGCAGCCCTCAAGCGCTCCCTTGACGATGTCGTGATCTCCTGCGTGAACAAGGTCGGAGTGGAACTGAACACTGCCTCACGCCATCTTCTTGCGTACGTTTCAGGCCTGAACTCCCGTACCGCCGCCAGCCTCGTCGCTCACCGCGACACGAGCGGCCCCTTCAAGTCCCGCCAGGAACTTCTCAAGGTCAGCGGAATGGGACCCAAGGCGTTTGAGCAGGCTGCAGGATTCTTACGGATCCGTGGCGGCGCCCACCCCCTCGACGCCAGTTCCGTCCATCCGGAGCGCTACGAGCTCGTCGACCGCATGGCGGCAGACCTCGGCTGCACCGTGCAGGATTTGCTGAAGGACCCCGCGAAGCGCTCCGCCATCAAACTCGACAGCTACGTCACCCCAGAGGTCGGGCTTCCGACGCTCAAGGATATCGTGTCCGAACTTTCCAAGCCGGGCCGCGATCCGCGCGAGCAGTTTGAGGCTTTCAGTTTTGCCGATGGAGTCGAGAAGATGGAGGACCTCACTCCAGGACTGAAACTCCCCGGCATCGTGACGAACGTCACCGCCTTCGGAGCCTTTGTCGACATCGGCGTCCACCAGGATGGTCTCGTCCACATCAGCCAGATCAGCGACGACTTCGTGAAAAATCCCGCTGAATTCCTCAAGGTGGGACAAAAGGTCCAAGCAACCGTCATGGAGGTCGATCTTGCCCGCAAGCGCATCGCCCTCTCGCTGAAAACCAAGGTCGATCTTGCTCCGCGTCAGCCCAAGGGGGCGGGAGCACCGGGGGGCAACCGTGGTGGCCGTGGAGAAGATCTCAGCCGCTACATGAGGAATGACTCTGGAAAGCCCGGCACTGGTGGAGACTGGTTCTCTCAAGCCCAGCAGAAGAAATTCTAAAGATCCTTCACTAGCCATGAGTAATTCCGCGAGGAGGATCCTGATCGCGAGTCTCGCTGGGACCACGATTGAGTTTTTCGATTTCTACATCTACGCGACTGCTGCCGTACTGATCTTTCCAAAGTTATTTTTCCCTTCCTCGGATGCTAACTCAGGTGTTCTGGAGTCGCTAGCGACGTTTGCCTTGGCATTTTTAGCGCGTCCGATCGGAGCCGCTCTCTTCGGCCATTTCGGGGATCGATTGGGGCGCAAAACCACGCTGATCGCCGCCCTGTTGACCATGGGAATCTCGACGGTTCTGATCGGCTTACTGCCCACCCATGCATCGATCGGCGTCGCCGCCCCAATCCTGCTTGCTCTGTGCCGATTCGGGCAGGGAATAGGACTTGGAGGCGAGTGGGGCGGAGCCATCCTTCTGGCAACGGAAAATGCACCTCCCGGAAAGAGGGCTTGGTACGGTATGTTTCCCCAACTCGGTGCCCCTTTGGGGTTCTTCTGTTCGGGAAGTATATTCCTCCTACTCTCGGCTCTCCTGAGTAACGATCAGTTCATCGCTTTCGGGTGGCGCCTACCTTTCATTGCCAGCAGCGCACTCATCATGGTGGGACTCTATGTCCGCCTGAACATCACTGAGACGCCCGCCTTCCTGGAATCACTGAAGAAGAAGGAATGCGTTGCGGTACCAATGTTCACCGTCATTAGGGATCATTTCAGGGGATTGATCTTGGGGACCTTGATTGCGGTCGCGACATTTGTGATCTTTTATCTTCTTACTGTTTTTTGTCTTTCTTGGGGAACGACTCACCTTGGATACAGCAGGAACAAGTTTTTAATCATTCAGTTGATAGGCGTTCTGTTCTTCGCCTTGACGATTCCCTGGTCGGCCAGACTTGCCGACCGTCATGGGCGGCGAATCATGATGATCATTGCGTCCTCACTGATCATTCTCTTTGGTCTCCTGTTCGGGTCTCTTTTCAGCGCAGGCACCTGGGGAGTTGTGGCGACACTCATCCTCGGCTTCTCTCTCATAGGAATGACCTACGGACCTCTCGGCACCCTACTCTCGGAGCTCTTTCCCACCTTGATAAGGTATACGGGGGCTTCTGTCTCGTTTAGCATGGCTGGCATCCTCGGGGCTTCACTTGCTCCCTATATCGCCACCTCGCTTGCGTTGAAGTATGGACTCAATGCAGTCGGATACTATCTGGGGGCGTCCGCCTTACTGAGTCTTGCGGCAATCTGCTTTTCATCTGAAGCAAAGGATTCCATTGCAGTAGGAAAAATCTCTAAATCCTAATACAAGAACAAGGGGACTCCATAGAGAGCGGATTGATATCCCCCTTCTGCCCACACCTAATTCATTAAGATCCTTATGGTTAAGACATTCAAAAAGCTTTCCCTTGGGATTATTCTCATTGTGGTGGCCGGAGGTATTTTATTGAGTTCCGACAAGAGCTCGCGGCGGAAGGGCGGAAATGGAGAACCCGCGCAAAGGCTCCGAGTGGCAATCGTTCAGCAGGCATCGATTCCAGCACTTGATGAGGGCGTGGAGGGGGTGATTCAGGCTTTGGCCGAACGAGGGTACTCCGACGGGGGTAAAATCAGCATCAAACACTACAACGCCGAGGCGGACATCGGCACAGCCAACTCCATTGCCAGGGAGGTTACTAGCGGAGGTAATGACCTCATTATCAGCATTAGCACCACATCTCTCCAGACTGTTGCCAATGCGAACCGAAATGGAAGCCGCACGACACATGTCTTTGGAATCGTCAGCGATCCTTATGCGGCGGGCGTGGGAATTGATCCCTCCAACCACTCCATCCACCCTCCCTACATGGCTGGCTACGGTTCCATGCAGCCTATTCAAAACGTTTTTGAAACTGCCCGGGCCATGCAGCCCAAACTCAAGACGGTTGGCCTTGTTTGGAATGCAGCCGAAGCAAACTCCCTTGCACAGACCAAGGTTGCACGAAAAGTCTGTTCCGAGCTTGGCATTACTCTTCTGGAAGCCAATGCAGAGAACAGCAGCGCTGCTCTTGAAGCTCTCAATTCGCTGATTTCACGCGGGGTTGAGGCTGTGTGGCTGAGCGGCGACATCACCGTAAGCCTTGCCTCTGAATCCATCATTAACTCCTGTAAAAAAGCCGGAATACCTACATTCTCCTCCATTCCTCCGAAAGTCTCGAAGGGCGCCCTCTTTGATCTCGGGGCCAACTATTCTGAGATTGGTTTGGCTGTGGGAAAGCTTGCTGCTGACATTCTTGAAGGGACGAGTCCTGAAAATCTGCCCGTTGAGAACTATGTGCCGAAGGTCTTTTACTTCAATGAGACCGTTCTCCCTTGCCTGGCTCAAAAGTGGGTGATTTCCAATGAACTCCGAAAGCAGGCAGATGGCTGGATCACGACTTCGGAGACAAACCTTCCCACACACACTTCCCAGTCCTCTCCGGTAAAAAATACAAGCGCTCCAAAGAATTGAATTTCAATCCCCAAACTAGACACTGATGGAGATCACCCACCACCCCAGCGAACACCATCTGGAACTGAGACTCCATGGTCGTTTCGACGCTAACTGGTCAGATCATGTCGGTGATTCCATTAACACGGCCGTCCGTGCCGGTCAGCACCACATCATCCTCAATTTTTCCGGGGTCAATTACATTAGCTCGGCCGGCATCAGAGTCCTGATGTCACATTACAAGCAACTGAACTCGGTCAACGGCACTTTCCGTGTCACCGAACCGATTGAAAGCATTCTCAAGACATTCCAGTTGGCAGGACTATCCAAATTGATCGTCTCAGTTCAGGAAGATCCTCAAACCGAATCCCCTACCCCTCCAGTGCTCTCTTGGGATCGAGGGGGAGTCGTTTTTGAAAACCACACAGATGCCGCCAACTCTCTTTCTCTTGATTATCATGGAACCCCTGAAAAACTCCCTGCTGGCAGATTCTCACACGAAGACGTTACCAAATTGCGTTGCGATCCTGATTTACTAGGCATCGGAGTGGGAGCCTTTCGTGGCGGTGACTCGGGGGAGGTGGGGCGTTTTGGTGAATTCCTTGCTGTGGCAGGATCAGCTGTCACCCTTCCCACGGATGGCAGCAGGATGCCGGATTACCAAACCACGGAGGGGGACTATCGCCCCGAGGCTGAACTACTCTACGGCATCACCGCCCGGGGGTCGTTACCCTGCCTTTTGAGATTTGAGGCAGTGGAAAGCTCGGAGGGAGTGATCGGCTTAAGTCACCTAGTGGAGGCAGCCATGGAGAGTTCCCATGCCGATTCCGTTGCCATCGTCATCATTGCTGAGAGCACGTGTGTCGTGGGAGCATCTCTTCGCAAATCACCCGACCAAGGCGAGGGAACCTCCCCGTTTTCATTTCCCGAAGTGCGCGACTGGCTCTCTTACACCACCGAAAGTGATGAAGAGCGATCTGTTGCACTCATCGTCGGCTTTGCGGAGCGCTACCCCTCGGCTAAAAGTGAGCCATTTCTTCGTACCATTGGACCGGGCACCCCTGCCAAAGGCCATTTCCATGCCGTGACATTCCCATATCGTCCCCTGACCAAGGGAAAGATTGACCTTGCGGAGACTGTTTCCTCATTGATCACTTCGGGTTCGCTCCGGACGGTGATGCACCTGATGGCTGACGAGCGAAAGTTTGAGGGAATCGGAGAGACCTCCCTCATGCGTGGAGTCTGCTGGGTAGGGAAAACCCTCAAACAATAACGACGCCTATCTTTCAGCTAACCCTTTTATGAATCTCCTCATCGGCGCCACAACCATCGGGCTCATCCTTGCCCTGCTTGCTTTCGGAGTCTATCTCAGTTTCCGCATCTTTAGTTTTCCCGATATCACTACGGATGGCTCGATCACGTTGGGAGCCGCTGTTACGGCGGCATTACTAGTCCATAACTTTGCTCCATGGGAGGCCACCCTGGCGGGTTTCTTTGCTGGAATGCTCGCTGGGTCGATCACTGGGATCCTGCACACCAAGTTCAAGATCAACGAACTACTCAGCGGCATTCTTGTCATGACGGCTCTCTACTCCATCAACCTTCACGTTATGGGAAAGAGTAACGTCCCGTTGATGAATCATGTCACGCTGGCAAGTCAGGCTGAGTCTCTTTTTGCCCTCCTCTTTGGTGGAACTGGAGACCTTTTCATTCTTGGATGGCCCGTGAGTGCTCGGGACGCCTCCGCTCTGCTGGGTGTCGCCTTGATCGTTTGCTTGTTGGGAACATCGCTCTTCCTGTTTTTCCGAACCAACCTGGGCACAGCCATGCGTGCTGCCGGTGACAACGCCCAGATGATCCGCGCCCTTGGTGTAAGCGTTGACTTTGTCCTGATTCTCGGGCTTGCCATCTCCAACGGACTTATTGCCCTAGCTGGTTCGCTATTGGCTCAGTATCAGGGATTTGCCGACGTTCAGATGGGTGTCGGAATGATCGTTTGGGGACTTGCAAGCGTCATTATCGGCGAAGCATTGGTCGGCGGAGGAGGCATCGGGATTCTTATTATCGGTGCTGTGATGGGGTCCGTTCTCTTCCGCCTTCTCGTTGCAATCGCCCTACGATGGGGACTCAACCCCAACGACCTGAAACTGATCACGGCGCTTTTTGTTTTCATCGCCCTGATCGCCCCCGCAGCAATTCGTAAGCTCAAATCCACTACGGCATCCAACTCCTCTGCACATGCTTGAAATCTCGCAGATCCGAAAGACCTTTCATCCAGACACACCCAATGAGGTGCGCGCCCTGCGCGGCGTGACCATCACCCTCGAGAAAGGAACATTCCTGATCATCATCGGCACCAACGGATCAGGGAAATCGACCCTTCTCAACGCCGTGGCAGGTACGTTTTTGGTGGATGAGGGAACCATCACACTGGGAGGACACCCCATCACGAGTTGGGCGGAGCATCAGAGGGCAAAGCTAATCGGGCGAGTCTTTCAGAATCCTTTCAGTGGAACCGCCCCCAACATGACCATTGCCGAAAACCTCGCCCTCGCGACCCGTCGCGGTCAACGGCGCGGTTTTGGTTGGGCATTGAACCGATCCATGATGGGTGAACTACAAGATCGCGTCCGTACGCTGAACATGGGTCTTGAACAGCGACTGGAAAACCCAATCGGCAGTCTTTCAGGTGGACAGCGTCAGGCACTCACCCTCCTGATGGCTTCCTGGCTTAAGCCTGAACTTCTTTTACTGGACGAGCATACGGCTGCGTTGGATCCAAAGAGTGCCGATCAAGTGATTAGACTGACTCACGACATCATCGAGCGGGATCATCTCACCACCCTTATGGTCACTCATTCCATGCAGCAGGCAGTCAACCTGGGTGACCGCATCGTGATGATGCACCGCGGGGAAGTCCTCCACGATCTCTTCGGCTCCGAGCGTGCAAGGGTTCGCCCCGAGGAACTTCTGCAGCGCTTCGATGAGGTTAGGCGCAGGGAACGCCTTGACCCTGCGGTGGCCGAGATGCTCCGGAAAAATTACATTTAAGATATTTCCAGTAATTGGCCCGAAAATTGCTTAATTAATCTCTAATGGAAGAGCGTGAGAATGAGCGAGGCACCATGCCCGCCACCGAACCCGAACCCGAATGCTCACTCATCCAAACACTCCTTCAGGATGTGCTAGGGCAATACAGGCAAGTGCATGACGGGGAAGTGGCATCCTATATCCCGGAACTGGGCAGAGCTAACCCTGATCATTTCGGCGTCTGCATCGCCACTGTGGATGGCAGGATCTACGAGGCCGGGGATTGCGATGTCGAGTTCACCATCCAATCCACCTCGAAGGCCCTGATCTACGCGGCAGCTCTCTCCCTTCACGGACGGGAAGCGGTGACGGCCCGGGTCGGAATCGAACCGAGCGGCGATTCTTTTAACTCCATCCAACTGGACAAACTAAACCGTGCTTTTAACCCCATGGTGAACGCAGGTGCTATCACCACCACGGGATTGATCTACGGCGTTTCACTTGAGGAGAGGTAGGAGAAGCTCCTGAAACTGCTTAGTGACGCAGCGGGTAGGAAGTTGAGAATCGATGATCAGGTCTACAAGTCAGAGAGTCAGACGGGCCACCGCAACCGCGCCCTTTCTTGGTTACTGACGAATTTCGACAAGATGGATCCGGCTAATAACATGGAGACTCTGGAACTCTACTTCATGCAGTGCTCGATCCTAGTGACCGCCCGTGATCTCGCGGTCATGGGAGCCACTCTTGCCAACACCGGCACAAACCCACTCACCGGAGTCAATGTTTTTGATGTCGGGTGCACACAGGACGCCCTCTCGGTGATGTTTACCTGTGGTATGTACGACTACGCAGGTGAATGGGCCTTCCGCGTCGGCATCCCGGCCAAGAGCGTTGTGGGTGGAGGGATCATGGGGGTGGTCAATCGTCAACTAGGGATCGGAACTTTTTCACCCAGACTCGATAACCGCGGCAATAGCATCCGCGGAATCAAGGCCTTCAGCCATCTCTCCAATGAACTCGGCCTCCATGCCTTCAACTTCATGAACCATGGATCCAACTTCCTAAAGGGAATGATCTGACTATCCATCCCGTAATTTTCCAACATTCATTTCACCCTTTCCAAGCCTCAGTAAAGGGATGATGATTAGATTCCAGTTTTCAAAGTCTGCTCCAGCAAATAGTAATCCTCCAAATGCTAACCATCCAAGAATTGAAGTTTGAAACCTCAACCGTACTGGCACTGAATGGTCGGCTTGATGTACAGACAGGCCCTTCACTGGACGAAGTAATTCCCGAATCGGGTTTGGTAGTCCTTGATTTATCCGATCTGAGCTATGTCAGCAGCGCAGGATTACGCTCGATCCTTCAGGCGCTCAAAAAAACCAAATCGGCAGGAGGAAGCCTGCGACTCTGCAGCGTCCAACCAATGGTTCATAAGTTACTTGAACTCTCCGGCTTCCTTTCCCTTGTCTCCACCTACCCGGATCGAGAGGCTGCTTTAATAAGCTGAGTTTTTTTGGGGTTTACCGGCTGGAAAATTCGTTGACTCAGCCTTCCCTGCCCTTGCAGAGAGTTAGCCCAAGTTGACGCATCAACCAGACGCCCCGTTCAAAGAGAGTAGTTGCATAAAACAGGGATGACTGTTCATCTGAGCTCATCGGGGCATCGTCTGCCCGGATGTTTTTTCTGAGTCGCTCCATCATGTCGCTCCGATCGTCAGTGAGTTTTAGAAGAAATTCGTGTTCCTGCTCGTCTTCGTCCCTCCATGCCGCGAGAGCTGTCAAACTGATCAGGCTTATCGACTCGAGAAGACCAGCGAGAACGAGTTGACTCTCTGTTCCCTCACGACTGGCAAATGCAAGGAGGACAATCCCATTCAGACACTCCTGCATCGCATCCAACGTCACCTGCCTGCGTTGCAGGTTAAGAACCTCATGCATCGTTTCGGATTCAAGAGGGCGGGAGATCAGCTCCGCCAGATAATCCTTGATTTCAACTTGGAGACCAATGGCCCCCTTGTGGTACACTCTAGCCTCTTCCTGACCCATACCCCTCCCATCCTCACGGGCCGTATCGATTAATCCAATGCAATGCTCAAAGTATCGTCTTTGCTCATGATCCACAAGTGCGTTAGCCGTTTCAGGAACATTGAGCGCCTCTTCAAGAAGGAACTGAGGTCGTGACAAGTCACTCTCGACGCTTGGAGGGGAAAGTTTTTGAAGCATTGGCTCAATCCAAGGGAGGATAAGAAGTCCAACAGCCATACAAACTGTCATCATTAGGAAGAAGAGCCATGCGATACGGTCAGGGGCGCTATGTGACAAGTGATTCAGCAGGGAACTGATGAAACTGTGACCAGTCAGGGATCCAGCCATGATAAGACCACCCACCAAACATCCAGAGACCAGGTTGATGAGTCCCTGATAGATGATGATCTGGCGGGGTGTTCCACTCAGGTTTCCTGAAAGGAAAATGCCTGAAAGAGCAACTCCTGGACCAGTGCCACAAATCAGTACCATTGCCTGCATCTCGTCAAAGAGACCTCCATGCAGAAGAGTCATGGCTACCACACCAATCGCTGATGAGGATTGAATAAACATTCTTAGGATCATCCCGAGAAGGAAGGGGGCCAACGGCCACTCGCGAACGAAAAGGGCCAACTGCTGGAACCATTCGCAGTCCGGGAGAGGAAGGAATGATTTCTTCATCAGATCAAGACCCAGGAAGAGTAGTCCGATGGAAAAAAGAGATCCGAGGAGTGTTCCATACCGCATGACGACGCGGAAAGAAATCATCAGACCAGTCACTCCGATCAGATAGAGAATGGCCACATGAAGGTTAATTGCCGCCAAAAAAACTAGGAGCGCTGTACCGATATGGGTTGCAGCCACAACTGGTAGTGCCCGATTAAGGGGAATCAGCCCAGTCGCAACCAACCCAGAGAGGATAAAAGATACGGCCGAGGAACTCTGGGTCACCGCGCCTGCCAAAACGCCAAGCAGAACGGCCAAGACGGGCTTTTTTGTGAAGCGAGTCAGTACATTCCTAAGACGTCTACCGCTCGCCTTCTGAAGTTTTTCACGGACTCCATTTACCCCATAGAAAAAGAGACTCAATCCAGCTAGAAACAGCGCTACGGACTCCATTTAAGCACTCGGGTATTCCACCCTGCAGGTAAGTTGCGCCTTCTGCATAAGGAAGACGGTCTCGCATGCTATTCGAAAAAAGTTCATTCAGTTTTTAGATTAAGTTCAATAAAGACTCAAAGATGACTTCTCAATCACTGCATCGTGACAATTCCGTCACATGGCTGAATCGTTTTATAGAGTTTATCCTGAATTCAATGCTGAGATCTCGTTGAATTTATATTCTTCCAAAGCAAAAATCCAATCATCAGCAGAATACCGAGTGTCATCAAGGTGATGGTTAAACGCACATTCAAGTAACGATCTCGAGCCTCTTGCTTCAGGCGCTCCATCATGGAAAACCGGGATTCCATCATCCTTAATGCGAACCGATCAATCCTTTGATTTAATGCCTGGTCGATTCCGAACACTGACTGATCGACAGTTCGTAGGGTCTCTATTCCTCTATAATTCTCAAATGCTTTTCTATAACTAGGCAGGATGGCTTGGTGATCGACAAGAATTGATCCTATTTCCTGTTTAAATTCACTTGGAAGCGATGGGGAATCTAGAACCTGTCGAAGCGTTTTTTGGACCTTCTCGCTGCTTTCGGATATCCCTTGCAGGTACTTTGCCCGCTCCTCTGGATTCTCACCCCGCAAGAGCAGGTTTTTCCAATCCTGCACCTGAATCTTGAAGTGAACTTGGGCCATCCTAGCCTGATCAAGCAGAAGGGATTCGTTAACAGCCTTTCCCATTGCCTTTTCCCACTGAACATTAGCGAAATAGACTGAGAATAGTGAATATCCAGCGAGTATTAGAATCGCAAAGAAAAGCAATCCAACCGTGTTGCTTTTAGCAGACTGAGGAGAGCCGGATTGTGATCGAATAGTCGTTTCGTCGGACATGGGAGATAAGTTTAGTGACTTTTGGATGATTGAAGCTCTGTGCTTTACCACTTAAGGAAACTGAACTCTCACCAACGAGAAGTCATCTTCCAGCGGACCGGGCCCGTTAAAGGTTTTTAGCCATGCCAGCAATCGGACAAAGCAATCAGGCTCCGCACCATTGATAGCCATGAACTGCTTGAACTCTTCAAAGTCCAGCAGCGAGCCATCCGGCTTGGTGACTTCATAAGTCCCGTCGCAAATGACAATCAGGCGGGCTCCTGGAGGAATCAAGAGAGAGGCAGATTCATAGGCGGCATCGGGCATGAAACCGACGATGATTCCCGGGTTATTTACCTCCTGAATTCCACCTTCGGTGGGTAGAAGAAATGCAGGAGGGTGCCCACCACTGGCATGGCTGAGTCTCCGTGTGGGGGCGTGGTAAATCCCGTACCAGATAGTGAAATACATGTCGTTGTTGCGCTCCATCGGGAACGCCTTATTTAACCCACCAAGGACCGCCGCAGGATCCCGAAAATCTACCCCGTTCAGTCCACCCGTTCGAATCGTATTGATCGCACTGACCGATAGTAGCGCAGCTCCCACGCCGTGCCCGCAGACATCGAGCAGGTAAATGGCTAAGTGGTCCTTATCAATCCAGTGATAACCAAAGGAGTCACCAGCCAACTCCGTGGATGGCTCGTAGTGCCAGTCAATTAGCGTGGGAGTGTCTACAGGCTCGGGAAGAATACTCCGGACATAGCGGGCAGCGTCATCAAGCTCCTTGGTAAGACGGCGTTGAGTTCGCTCCAGATTATCCTTCTCTGTTTGAAGCTGAACTAATCGGAGTCGGTCACGGTCACGAAGCCTCTTCTTTTCAAGGGATGTGGTGACACGAGCCCTAAGGAGGGTGGGATTGGGCGGCTTGGTAAGATAATCTTCCGCACCAGCCTCGATGCACTCAACAGCCCTCTCTGTCTGCTCGGCTCCTGAAATCACAATCACCGGCAAACCATTAAGGCCAGGATCCGCCTTGATTGTGGCGAGTACTTCCATGCCGTTCATCTCAGGCATTTCCATATCCAGCAGCATGAGATCAAAGGATTTTGCCATGACTGCCTCAAGCGCCTGACGACCATCATTCGCCTCGGTGATGTTGTGAAATCCGAGTCCATTGAGCGCGCGAATCAGGGCCAGTCTCATCGTTCGACTGTCATCCACAACAAGGACTTCGGACTGCTGGATGGACTTCTCCTCCGTCACAGGCATTTCTTGAAGAATGGATGTATTTGTTTTCAAAGATACTTCGTTCATTGGATAGTTCTGGACAGTTTGCGGTGCGCTTCGTGAATGATAAATATCGTGAATTGCTTGCGCTTGTGTAAACGCATCAAGCAGTTTGATCGGGTGTACGTCGCATCAGGTCAATAATGCGCGAGGCTTTTGCTAGCAACTGTTCCTCATGAAATGGTTTGGTCATGTAATCCCGAACGCCAAGACGAGCTACCGTGGAGATCAGACCAGCACTTGAATCAGCAGTTAACAAGATTACGGGCGTTTTCCTTAACGCCTCATCCTCCCTCAGATTTCGCAACATGGTGACACCGTCCATGACCGGCATGTTATAATCCAGAATGATCAGATTAGGCTTTTCACGCCCAGCTACTTCCAAGGCCTCCTCTCCGTTGCCGGCCTCATAAAGCTCGCATAAATAGGGGCTGAAAAGTCGCGTGAGCATCATCCGGATCATCTTGCTGTCGTCAACGGTAAGAATTTTCGGAATCATCGCTCAGAAAGAGTTTTCTCTGTACTGGATATGCAGCGATAGTGAATGGCCCTCGCAGAGCCATTCAGTGTGACAAAGAATGGAATTTGTCTCTGCGCGCAGTGTCTTGCGTGATCCGGATGTCACGACGGGAGTTCCGAGTGTCCCAGAGAATCCTACTGAGGTCAGTTCACTTTTCACCATTCCGGAAATCATATTACCAAGTTCCCCTGCAAGATCCCTTAATTCCTCAATATCACCATTTTTACCAAGAAGTTCAATAGCCAGCATTGTGGCAAATACCACGGGAATTTGAAAGAGCACCTCCCCGTTCATTCCCATGCCAGTCAGTGGAACGAGTGCATGTAAATAGGTCACTGAGATATCTTTTTGATATTCATGATTAGGCGTGACCTCTTCCAAGGTGCGTTTGAGTTGTATAGCAAGCACCCCAGTGATGGCACCTGCGGCGATTCGGTGAAGATCACCTAGGGTAATTTTTAACATGATGCTCGTCCGTCTTCGGATTCGAGCTTCCGCCCAGATTCCATTCCTTTTTTAACAACTTCATCCAGAATAGCTTGCGGCATTCCAGTGAGTGGCACCACGCGATTGGCTGCGCCAATCTTGATCGCAGCTCTGGGCATGCCGTAGACGACACAACTCTCCTCGGATTCGGCAAGGGTCTGTGATCCCACAGCCTGCAAGGCTTGCAAACCAAGGGCACCATCCACCCCCATACCTGTAAGCAGGGCAGCCACGGCATGAGATCCTGCAAGCGCAGCCGCAGATTGAAACAGGACATCGACAGCAGGCCGGCAATGATGGACTGGAGGTGACTGCGTCAATCGAACCTTGTAGCCCATAGCAGATCGAAGCAGTGCCAGGTGAAAATCCCCGGGAGCTACCACGCACATTCCAAATCCCAACTCCTTGCCATCTGTTGCTTCACTAACATGGAAGGGGCATAATTGATCCAAATGCTGGGCCATGATCCGCGAGAAATTGGCGGGGATGTGCTGTACCACGACAATTGGCGGCAAACCCGAAGGAAGTCTTGGTAAAATATATCGAAGCGCCTCCACGCCACCAGTGGAAGCACCGATTAGAATGACCTGACGCCTCGAAAAACTCCCCGGGGGGAACATTTTGGATTGGTCCTTGGACTCGGTGATTATCGACTCCTTGACTGAAAGTGTGGTTCTAGATCTTGCGGCAGCCTTCACATGGTAGGCGAGCACACCCGCTATTTCAGCGAAGTTCCTACTGCCATCGGGTTTACCAACAACATCCATTGCTCCGGCTTCAAGTGCCTCCATGGCCTTCAGGGATCCTGCCGGAGTAAGTGAGCTGACAACGACCACCGGAACAGGATGATGCTCCTTAAGGATTTTGAGGAAGGTGATGCCGTCCATCCGCGGCATCTCAAGATCAAGGGTGATCACATCGGGATCCAACTCTAGGATCTTTTCCCTAGCGATGTAAGGATCAGCCGCTCCCCCGATCACCTCGATCCCTGGATCTCTTGTCAGAGCATCAGTGATGGCACGACGAGCCAAGGCAGAATCATCCACAACAAGCACGCGGACTTTTGCATGGTCAATCATGGTTTTTGGTAGACCCCCTGCTTGATGGAGACAAGGCCATGATTCACTCCCATGAGACTCTCGGAGTGGCCAACGATGAGATATCCACCTGAGGCAAGATGACTGCTGAGACGGTTCACCGCCACTTCACGGGAGGGAAGATCGAAGTAAATCATCACATTCCTGCAAAAAATCACATGTTGATTGAATGCAACGGGATATTCCTGTTGGAAAAGATTCACTCGATCAAAGCGGACTTTCTCACGAAGTTCCTGCTTCACGCGGCAGTGTCCTTCATATTCCCCGACCCCCTTTTGAAAATAACGCTTGAGCAGTTCCGGAGGAACGGGCTCAACAGCATCCATTCGGTAAATTGCCCTTTCCGCTTTGGCGACGATACTTCTGGAAATATCAGTAGCCTCAATCCTCCAAGTCACAGCTGGGTATGCCCTTAGATACTCCGAAAGGATGATCGCCAGTGTGTACGGTTCCTCGCCGGAGGAAGAGGCTGCAGACCAGATTTTCAGTGGCATGGAGGAGGACAAGAGCCCGGGAAGAAGTTTTGGCAAGATACTCCCGGTAAGAAGGTTGAAGTGTTCAGGCTCACGGTAGAAACGGGTGTGATTGGTCGAAATGAGATCCACCAGGTGCTCGATCTCAACTTGAGCACCGGGAGCAATCAATAGACTGGCATACTCCTCGTAGGTGCCGATATTGAGCTCTAGAAGACGCTTTCTGAGCCGGTTGGCCAGAAGCATCTGCTTATCATCACCCAACTTGATCCGGCTGTGGTGATAGACTAGGTCAATAATAGTCTTGTAGGCCTTCGAGGATAGCGGGGCTTCCTCTATTGAGACCAAGGGATTCATTTGCAAAACTAATAAGCTCCTAAAAATTCCGGAAGCTTCCTTCTTGATCAGATCCGCCGAGACCATCCTCAGGCATCGGAATGGGATTACGCTTCTTGGCATTCCCGGAAACAGTGAGGGCATGGAGAGCTGGGTTGTTTGCGACTCCCTGCGTGACGGTGGATCCGGTTTCGATAAGAGTATGACCTCCCACGAGTTCGCGGAGCTGCGCCACCAAATCCTTCATGGTCTCAGCCTGAGCATCCAGTTCGTCTGCAGCGCTGGCACTCTCCTCGGCACTTGACGCATTACTCTGGGTGACCTTCTCCATCTGGTTCATGGCGGTGTTGACCTGCTGAATCCCTTGAGCCTGCTCTGCTGCGGCAGAGGCTATATCGGCCACAAGTGCATCGGTCGAGTTGACTTTTTCGGTAATCTGCTTGAGTGACTCATCAACTCTTGCTGAGCACTCGAATCCACTCTTGCTGCTTGCAATCGCAGCCTCGATTTTTTCGGCGGTCTCCTTGGCCGCGGCAGCACTCCGCTGAGCTAGGGAACGCACCTCGTCGGCAACAACACTGAATCCGGCACCTGCTTCACCCGCACGAGCAGCCTCGACGGCGGCATTCAGGGCCAGAATATTGGTCTGGAAGGCAATCTCGTCGATATTCTTTACTATTTTGGATACCTCCGCGCTTGAGGAGCCAATGGCAATCATCGCTTGGACCATCTCAGACATAGGGATCGATCCAGCGACAGCCACCGAGCGCGCCTCGGCGGCAAGAACTTTGGCCTTTTGAGCGTTTTCAGCCGTGGATCGAATCATGCTCGACATCTCCTCGAGGGAGGTGCTGGTTTCCTCCACGGAGGATGCCTGTTCACTGGCTCCGGAGGAGAGCTGATTGCTCGACATGGAGACCTGGCGAGCGGCGGAGGCCGTGTGTACCGCGCTGCGGTCCAGATTTGCCGTAACCCCCGCGACGGTCGTCATGATTCTCTGAAACTCGTTGCTGATTTCCTCCATGGCTAGCCTGGTGTTGCGGATGACATCCCAGCTGAAAAAACCAACCAAAAGGGCCCCTAGAGCGATGACTGCAAGCAGCAACACAGTCCATATGCGTGCTTCCCGATCACTGGATTGCTCCATAAGTTGACCTGACTGCGTGGCCAAGGCAACCACCTGATCGATCGCCTTGCGATGTGCCTGATACTCTTCCTTGAGCTTTCCATAAGCGATGGCACTGGCTGCTGTCTTGTCATCAATCTGCAGCGCGGGAACAAAATTATTCTGCAAGGTCTCGAAAAACTGCACGGCGTGTTTTCGGGAATCCTCAGCCAATATCTTAGCGTGCGGCGAACCAGTGAGTTGGGCCTCCCAAAACGCATCCCTTTTCAAGAAGTCCTCCTTGAGGGTTTGAATTTTCGTAACATATTCCCCGAGCTTGGTTTTATCGCTCTCCCCCAACATCTCAAGGGCGGTCAAGTAAGTCTCAATGGCGTAGAGAGGAGGGGGGAGAATATCCGCCAAGAGATCTTTCTGTGAGATGATTTCATTGTACAGGGGGCCGTTAATTTTAAGCCTGCTAAGGCTCTGAAGTGAGAGTCCCACGGTAAGGAATGCCACTCCGAGAAACACACCGATGAGTCGGTAGTTTTTTGTGGCCACACTGGAGGATGCAGATGCTTTTTTTTTCATTTTGTAGAGGATGCGTCTTGGGCGAACTTGCTTAACTATGGAAGTCCTAAGGGCTATTAAGGATGATTTCTTATGATTGGATTAAAAATTTCTGAAGCTGGAATCATCGGTCCCCTGAGTTTTCGTATCCGCTGCGGTATCCCCAGGCATAGGGATTTGTTGTTTTTTCTTAACATACCCGGTGATGATCCGCGCCGGTGAGGGATCCTGATTTCCTCCTCCCCCTACTGCGGAGACTCCGATCTCTGAATGAGAATTGCCACCCAATAGTTCGCGGAGTTGCCCCACCAAGGCATTTAATGCATCTGCCTGCTTATCCAACTGCATCGCGGCGTTGGCACTCTCTTCAGCGCTCGCGGCATTTCCCTGGGTGGTCTTATCAAGTTGGGCCATGGCTCCGTTAATCTGTTCGATACCTTGTGATTGATCGACTGCTCCCCGTGCTATATCAGCCACCAGCAGATCCGTGGACCTCACCTTTTCGTTGATCTTAGCAAGAGCTTCGCCGACTCGGGCGGAACATTGAAATCCACTTCTGCTACTCATAATGGCTGCCTCGATCTTCTGCGCTGTCTCCTTGGCTGCGGCGGCGCTCCGCTGAGCTAGGGATCGCACCTCGTCAGCAACAACTGCAAATCCCGCTCCAGCCTCGCCTGCGCGTGCTGCCTCAACAGCCGCATTTAGGGCCAGAATATTGGTTTGAAACGCAATCTCATCGATGTTCCTGACGATCTTTGCCACTTCCGAACTGGAGCTTCCTATAGCTTTCATTGACTCCATCATTTCATCCATTGCCAGGGATGCATCCCCGACAACTTTACAGGTCTCGGATGCAATGTCGGTCGCATGGCGTGCATTCTCGGCCGTAATACGCGTCATGCTGGCCATCTCCTCAAGTGATGCGCTTGTTTCCTCCACGGATGAAGCCTGTTCACTCGCACCTGAAGACAAGACATGACTGGAGTCAGAGAGGTGGGTGGCGGCGGTTTCAAGTTCACAGCTTGTTTTGAAAAGCTCCCCCATCATCAGACCACTAGGCCGTATCACCGTATGGAAGACAGATAGGTATAGGAATATTACCATTATAGTGGCCAATCCGATGATGCCTAAGAGCACGTAAAACATAAGGTAACTGCCTTGAAGAAGGGTCTTCACGTCACCTCGCGTCCTCTGCTCCAGCTCAGCCAAAAACTCATCGATCGGCTTCATGATCTTTGCCTTGTCCTGATGATACTCCTTACTGTGCATGATCTGCCTGGCCAGTTCTGGATCTGGATCCCCCTTGCGCGTAAAGCTTCCACCGCCATCGTCAAAAAGCCCCTTTGTAGCATTCATTGCCACGGTTTCCATGCGTACCAATCCGTCAGAATTCAATTGTGCCTCCTTCAGGAGTGCAAATTCACGTTCAGTGAAACCCTCTTCCTTCATCAATTCAAGCAACGCAACCGACCTGCCTAAGGGACGCGGCTTGACTCCGTCAACGGACATGAAATCCCAGTAAATTCGCTCATAATGCAGTGGGCGTGCGGACTGACCGTTCCTGATTGCCAGAATAGTCCAGTAGTATTCCTCGTATTTCGAATCACCCGTGACCACATAGGTGCGGGCCAAACGAGTCAAGTCATCGGAACTCTGGCGCAGTTCGTCAGCCAAAAGGTAGGACTGATAACGTCGCTCCTGCGCCTCGGTGATTTTCTTCTGATTCGTCAGGATCCCTACAGTGAGCCCTCCGATGACCAGCAGGAAAAGGATCACGCTTGCCAGCGCCAGAGAAGTCCTATTCCCTAATTTTCCCCATTTATTCATGAAATGGTCCTTTGATGGAATTTCTCGGCGGATGAAGACCCCACCAGCGTTCGGAGTTCACTAACCAGATCTTTCAGGGTCTCCGCTTGGGCCTCGAGTTCCTCTGCGGAGCTTGCTCCCTCCTCGGCACTGGAAGCCGTGTTTTGTGTCACCTTATCCATTTGAGCCATCGCGCTGTTGATCTGCTCAATTCCCTGCGACTGTTCGGAGGCGGCTTTCGCAATATCTGCTACGAGCAAATCCACAGCCTTTACCTTTTCCGCGATCTGGATCAATGCATCACCCACTCTTGCAGAGCACTCGGAGCCGTTCTTGCTACTGGAAATCGCCGCCTCAATCTTCTCGGCGGTCTCCCTTGCCGAAGCCGCGCTGCGCTGAGCAAGAGAGCGAACCTCATCAGCCACAACGGAAAATCCAGCACCAGCCTCTCCTGCGCGTGCGGCCTCGACGGCTGCATTCAGGGCCAAAATATTCGTCTGAAAGGCAATTTCATCGATGTTTTTTACGATCTTGGCCACTTCGTTGCTGGAAGACTCCATGGCATCCATTGCCGCAGCCACCTCCTCCTTCATCTTGGAGCCGGCATCAGCGCACTCCCTAGCCTCCGTTGCAAGAGTGTTAGCCTTACGGGCATTCTCGGCGGTAGCGCGTATCATGCTGGACATCTCCTCCAGCGCCGTACTGGTCTCCTCAACCGAGGAAGCCTGCTCACTGGCTCCGGAAGAGAGGGAGTTACTCGATATCGCGACCTGACGTGCTGCAGAAGCCGTCTGAAGGGATCCGCGGTCGAGATTCAAAGCTAGATACCTGAGGGTTCTGTTGGTGGTTCGGGTGACTTGCCAAGCTAAGAAAATGCTCACGATAAGTGCCGAAGCCATTAAAACGCCGATAAGGACCCTGCTTTTCCGCGCTGAATCTTCCCCTGTTTTGCCGGCCAGTTGACCGAGTTGGATATTGTAATCCACCGCATTCTGGATCGAGGTAAGCACCTGATCGAAGGAAGGAACAAGAACACCTGCAAAATAGCCCCGACTTTCCTCAATTTTATTCTCGTGAAGTAATTCAAACCAATGTGATCGGTTTTCCACCATGGCGACGAATGATCGTTTTGCATCCGAGATGCGGCGTTCGTCCTCGGCATCAGCAACCAGAGATTTCACGTATTGGTTAAACAACTCATCAATGCGTGCCTTTTTCAGCGCAATTTTCTTCTCGAATTCCAAATATTGCTCTGGCTCAGCCGCACTCATTTTCAAAAGAGTATTGAAGTTGGCGTAAGCCAATGTGTTGATCTCACTTAGAACAACGACACTGGGAAGAATATTTTTGGCAAAACAGGTGATTTCTCCGTGGAGGATAAAAATTTGTCGCAGGGCAAATCCCCCAAGGATAGCGGTGATGATCAATACTAAGGCAAATCCCGTGATGATACGGCGTCCGATGGTCCATTTATTCATCTTACTTTTTAAAGTTAGCAGTTAAAAAGGCTCACCCCTGATGCGCGGCAGGATCCAGTTTAAGCATTGTTGTCTGAGTCACGGAGCGTTGCTCTAGGAAGGTTTTTTCCAGCGTGACACGCATCACGTCCTGAGTTGTTGATCCAGTTGTGATGGTCTGTTGCAGCACTGCTTCCTGAAGGAAGATCCTCTCGATGTTGAGCAGTGTTTTTACGCCCCCCTGAGCCGTTGCCACACCAAGGATGTATTGGGTGTCGGGAGCCCCTCCGAAGTCCGGGGCCGGTTCGATTGTCTCCTGGGCGATTTGAACCACATCATCCACAGCATCAACAATGGCACCCACAAGGATTTTGGAGCCGGCGGAACCACCGAGTTGGACGATAATAATGCAGGCCCGATCCCCGTAGTCACATGGAGAAAGCTGAAACTTTGCCCGCAAGTCAATCACGGCAATGACGGATCCACGGAGGTTGATCACTCCCTTGATATGATCCGGCATCATGGGCACCGGTGTGATCGGACACATCCTGATAATTTCCCGGACATTGAGCACGGGAAACCCGTAGGACTCATTGCCGAGAGAAAAGGTGAGGAAGCGGCCTGCTTTGACTGCTGGTTGTATGGATGGTGAATTCGATGTGCTCACGGAGGGGTGGTTTTGTGGAATAGTTTTAAAAAGAAGGGGGATGTTCCAGTCTGACAAGCGTATCCACGTCGAGGATGATGGCGACTCGGCCATCACCGAGAACTGCGGCACCAGCAAGGAGACTCTGTTGACTGAATGTCTCCCCAAGAGTCTTGATGACTACCTCCTGCTTGCCGATGAGTTCATCCACAAGGATGGCACGGGTGGCCTCTCCAGACTCCACCACGACAACAATCCCCTGTTCTGGCTCTATCGCTCTGCCCTCGGCTCCCAGATAGTTGGCAAGTCGGAGAATTGGCGTCTGCTTGCCACGCACGTTGACTACCTCTCCATGTTCGTGAACAGTCGTAACCATGCATGAAGATGGTTGGAAAGATTCCCTAACTGACATGGTTGGAAGGATATAACGATCATTACCAACACCGACCAAGAGTCCGTCGATGATGGCGAGAGTAAGGGGTAGGATGATGGTGAAGGTGGTGCCCTCACCCTTGAGTGAGCGAATTTCGATTTTGCCGCGCAGTGCCTCAATATTCCGGCGGACAACATCCATGCCAACCCCCCGCCCGGAAAGATCTGTAACCTCCTCGGCAGTTGAGAATCCGGGCATAAAGATGAGGTTGAAAATCTCGGGCTCGGTCAGTTCTGCGTTGGGGGGTACAAGCCCACGTTCGATCCCCTTGGCAAGAATCCGCTGAGGATCCAGTCCCTTTCCGTCATCCTCGATCCGGATCACAATGCCGCCGCGTTGGTGGGAGGACGACAACCTGATTGAGCCAAGCCTCGGTTTACCGGATGCAGCGCGCTCGTCGGGCAACTCGATCCCATGGTCCACCGAGTTACGGATCATGTGTATCAAGGGGTCAGAGAGCTTCTCCACGATATTACGGTCCAGTTCGGTCTCCTCCCCATCTATGACTAACTGAACCTGTTTTTTCTGCTGGGCGGATATATCCCGCACGAGTCGGGTCATTTTTTGAAAAGCACCTCGGATCGGAACCATGCGCAGCGACATGGCATTACGCTGAAGTTCTGTCGTGGTGCGTCTCAACTGCCTCAGGCTTCGCTCCAGAGTCCGACTCACGATTTTTTCAACATCCGGATCCTGCACGACCATGGATTGGGCAATAACCAACTCACCAACCAGATCAACAAGGGCATCCAGTTTCCAAGTCTCGAGCTTGACGAACCCAGATACTGCATCTGCGGGGGCCAAGGATTTCAAGGAGGTGCTTTTGGCCAAAGGTAACGGCGTTTCAGGCAATGCTGTCAGGAGTTCCTTCACTTCATCGAGTGATCGTGGAAGTTCTTGATTCCGAGGGTCCAAGGCCAATTCAACTGGGCGGGCTGGTGGCAATTGTTCCCCCCTCAGGGCAGCCTGAGATCGGTGGATCAGCGCGCTGGTAGGGACAACAATTGGCGCGCCGGAATCCACTCCCTGCAACTGAAACCCTATTCCCTGGGTGAACTGCTTGAGAGCATCAGCTCCAGCAAGGATTAGGTTAATGATGTCTGATGTAATCAGAAGTTTTGCCTGCCGCGCCGCATCAAGCACGGACTCCAGTTCATGCGCAAGATCTTGGAGCGCCTTGAGGTGCAGAAATCCTGCGCCCCCTTTGAATGTGTGAAAAGCGCGAAAGATAGAGTTGATCGTCTCGATATCAGTGGGGTTTTCCTCCAAGACAAGGACTCCGCGTTCTATGTTCTGAAGCAACTCTAAAGACTCGCCGTGAAACTCATGTAGTAATTCTGCGTCATCAGCAAGATTGAGCGTGATCGCCGCCTCCGGCTTGCCGGCTGAAACTGTTGAAACCGAGGGTAAGGGAGTATTTTCCCTCGCATCTGTGGGAGTCGGTAGGGATCCGGAGTCGTAAGTGAAATCATTTGCCTCTGCCCAAACTGTTGGGGAGATAGAAATTTCCACACCCCTGTGCCAATCACCAAGCGCACTGGTCATCCATGTGTGCCACTGATTCAACTTGCTGATTGATGCAGTCTGGAATGTCCCGCTACCGTCAAGAATTTCGTCCACCCAACTTCGGGCCGAGGCAATAGCGGAGAGTACCGCTAAGGGAGCCTCCTTGGAGGTTACTTCCTCAAGGTCCATGAGAAGACTGTTCAGTGGAAGCAGTCCCGCATCTTGATCAGGTAGGATAAATGCCATTTCCAGGGCCATCTGCCCCAGAATGCCGAGAGACTTCTCGGCGGGTGTTGCTCCTATTTCTGCAATGTCCATGGTTGACTAAAACTCTAGATTGAAGGAAATAAGCGCCCGAACAAGCATCATCAGTTAGTAAAAGTAAGTTTTTCCCAGCATCGTTTGGGGGCGTCGATTCAAGGAGCCAAGGCAAAGAGTAGCCACCTCGTGTGGACGCTTGCACGCACCAAGGAACTACCTCATGAATGCACCATGCAAAAAGCACCTCTTCCAGTCATCGGCATTGCCACGCTTGCAGCCTTCGCACTCTTTTTTCTCGCACCGAATTTTTCCAACGTCCGAGTCACTGCCGGCTATGCCAGTTATATCTACTCGAAACCGATCTTGGGCAAAGGGCAGTTCAAGGAGGTGATCTTTGGTCCTGCCTCCACCGGGCTACGCTGGCGCCTTTGGGGTCAAGCCGTCTCCATCACCCCCTACACTTACTCTGAATCCTTTGATGCCGACAGTGCCATCCTGGCGAAGGACAAACTTCCCCTTTCCAGCCAAGCTCATATTGTCTGGCGTCTGAAGCCTGATGAAAAGTCGGTGCGCCGTTTTATGGAGGAGTTCGGCGGTTGGGAGACGACGGGTAACCCAGATAAGATCGCTAAAGCTGCCTATGATCAGTTCATCCGAGAACCCTTCCGGACCATCACACGGTCCGTGGTCGCTAAACATGACGGCCTGTCGGTGAACGAATCCCTGACGCGCATCTCACAGGACATCGGGGATCAGGTGAAGGAACTCCTCAGGAACACCCCCTTTGAAGTCATGTCCGTCGTGATGGGGAATGCCTCACCTCCTCAGCAGGTCATCGTGGCCATCGCCACCAAGGTCGCCCTCAATCAGACCCTCGAGCAGAAAGCAATTGAGGAACAGATCGCGCAGAAGAACATCGATATCGAGCGCAAGAACGGTGAGGCCGCCGGAGCACGAGCCTCGGCCCAGGCCATTGAGCAGGCCAAGGCGATCACCTCCATCAGCGCCGTCCTATCGCCCTCCTATGTCCAGTATCTTCAGGCAGAGAACATCAAGGGAGCCGATCGCGTCTATGTGCCGCTCAACGCCGGCCCGCAGCTTATCATGCCGGTGAAGGAGAAGGCAGCAGAAAAGCCTGAAGGCCGTTAGCCCTACCCCGCCTCAGAACGCATACCCGACACCTGTCATGACTCCCAGGGAGTCGAGGCCGATATTCGGCTTGTTGCCATTGGAAATTCCGGCATCCGAAAGATGCTGGTAGTCCACGCCGATCCAGGTCGCCCATCGGCTGTTGATCTCATACCGGAGACCGCCGCTCGCCGTAATGACGAAGGTAAAAGCACTGCCCAACCCGCCGTCGTTCACGTTCCCAGTACTGACATTAGCCCAACCCGGCCCGGCGCCACCCCCGGCATAGAATGAGAGCGGGGTCTTTCCAATCGGAGCGATCCACCTGACTTGCGGAGCCCATCCCAGATAGACGCTCTCCGGACCGCCCATGATCGCATCGGCGACGAACGTGGAACGCCACTGCCACCGGATCGGCTGACCGAGCAGAAGGAGGGGTTTCCAAGGCTCCCAATCCAGCGAAAGCTTACTCGAGAGATAACTGTACGGGTTCTTGTTTCCGTCGAATTCCTTCAACCAACTCTCCTCAAAGCTGACGCCAAGCGCCGCGTGCCTTGTCTCCTGGATGGGAAGAGGGGAGGGAGACCCTGCCCAAAGTGACATCGAGGAGAAGGCCGGGGAGAGGATCACTGCGACCAGGAGAACCAGACATCGCAGCGTAGCATTCATTATTACGCACAGCTATCACCCCTTTCACGGAGTAACTCAACAGCTTTTTACAAGCGTGGCACCCTTCGGTAGTAGCGCAGCGCCTCGATCGGCACACCAAGACTGGCCAGCGGATAGACTCTCCCTCCGTTCGCCGCCCCGTAACCCGCAGGATCCCGGATCAGATAATCGAACCCCCGCTTCCCCACGATCACCACGAAGTGGGTGATGCCATCGGGACGCCGAATCCTGACGATCAGCGGATTGCCATGCAGGAGGTTCCAGTCGATCAGGGCGTAGGATGGGAGATCCTCGTAGGCCTTCTCGATGATACCCGGCATGTACTCCGCCGCCGACTCCCAGCGAAGCCACGCCCTTCCCTCGTAGCCGTTGTTCTGTTTTAGGAATAAATTGAGCCGCTGCGGATCCACATCCATTCCATAGTGGGAGAGCAGCATGGCAGCTGAGGAGAGGGCACACCCCTCGGCTCCGAGAGTTCCCGAGGTGTCACCTAGCGCCTCCTCACTCCAGAGTGGATCGCCCTGAAAGAACTGCGGCACGGAGATCACGATCTCTCCGGGAATCGGCAGACCACCCGATCCCTGAATCGGACGGCGCCAGCACCAGGAGATGAGCAGGAACATGAGGACGAGTACTCCCACCACGATGATCCACCTTGCGGTGGTGTGTCTTTTGACCTTTGTTGGAGGGAATGGTGTCACGCTTTCTCTGCTTTCTGTTTGCCGGGCTCCTTCTTTCCATGACTCCCGCGAGAGCGGAAGACAACAACTCTCTGCCACCCGTCAATCGCCTCATCCTGGAGGAAGTCTCCTTGATGCCGCTCAATGGCGGATACGCCCCCTCCGCCGCTGCCAATCATGCACTCCAAAAGGCGGTCGCCGGCTCCGGCGAGATGCTCCGGGTAGATGCCTCCCATGCCGTGCCCAGCTATTGCTCCGGCGCCACCTACCTTGTTTTCCTGAAGACCCTGGCAGCTCTCCAAGCCGCGCAGCAACTTGTCCTCACCCCCGCCACGGTCTCCCAGTTGAAACCGAACGGTCAACCCGACGGCACGGGGATCTGGGGGCGCTGGAATGCCAACGGCCCCGGGACAGCGCGCCTCTTTTATGAACTCGGCCTCGGACCAAACTTCACCGACCTCCGGATGGCCCGTCCGGGTGACTTCCTGAAAATCTTCTGGAGCAACGACATCGGTGCCAGCGAGCACGGCCACTCCGTCGTCTTCCTAGGCACGGAAACGAAAGCGGGAGTGGAGTGTCTCCGCTTCTGGTCGAGTAATATCCCGAATGGCTACGGCGTGAAATCCGTCCCTCTCAGCCGCATTCACCGGATGCTCTTCTCCCGACTCGGGCATCCCGAGAACATCAACCTCCCCCTTACATCCCGATCCGACAGCTACCTCTCCTCTCTTGAGCGCCGTTCCTCCACTCTTGTGGAAATGGAGCGTCAGTGCGGCGTTCGCTGATCTTCTTTGATTGCGGCGTTTTCTTTCCTGTGGGAGATGAGGGCGGCGAGGAGTAACCCCGCGGCCACCAGGTAGGCTGCCCCGCTCCAGGCGATCGCACCGCTCATTCTCTCCATCTGGGTTCCGGTTCCGAGGGATGAGGCCAGGCCGATCGCGAGAGGCCCCAGCGCGCCACCGCCCCAGCCGATCAGATTCATGAGTCCCGCCACAGAGGCGCGTTCCTGGGGCGGCACACAATCAAAAGCCGAGGCAAAGATTCCCCCGTCGTAAGCCCCCTTGCAGAGACCGAAGCAGATCATGGCGCAGACCAGCACCTCCATCCCAGACGCATGACCGACCGCCACCACGCAGAAAGATCCCAGAATGAGCGCGACGGCCTGCACAAGCATGCGTGCTCCATAGATCGACAAAGCGAGCCTATCGGCCAGCATCCCGGAGAGCGGGGCGCTCACCGCGCTGGCGAGCTGGATCGCGACAACCGCCGAGAATCCCGCTGAGACAAGACTGAGGTGGAACTTCTCGAAGAGGAAGGTGGGAGCCCAGACCATGAAGATTGCCGCCACGCCGTTCGCGCAGGCGAAGGCCCCCAACAGCATTGGCACTCCCGGAGTACGGATGAGCCGGTGAAATGTCTCCGCAAAGCCGCGCCCTTCGCTTTTCCTTCCAATTCCCATTCCCGGCGCAGCGATCGGATCCCCGGGCATGCAGATCCTCTCCGATGCCCCGCGGGCCGGCTCCCTCAGCCGGATCCAGAGGAGTAGGGAGACCACGATTCCGGCGGCGCCGAACCCGTAGAAGGCCCATCGCCATCCGAATCGTTCCGCAAGCAGGGCTCCGAGCCCCCCGCCGACAATCGTGCCGATGTAGACCGCCGACTGGTGGAGTGAGAGCGCCGTGGAGCGGGTGCGTGTGCCGTGGTAGTCGGAGAGCATGGAGGTGGCCGCAGGGAAGTAGACCGACTCCCCCAGACCGATGAGTGCCCGTGATGCCACGAACTGCCAGAGCCGCCCGCAAAGCCCGGTCACGACCGTCATCAGACTCCAGAAGAGACACCCTCCCAGGATCATGCCCTTGCGTGAGTTCCGATCCCCGGCGTATCCGGCAAAGGGGGCCGAGGCGGCATAGACCCACATGAAGGCACTACCGATCAGACCGAGCTGCGTCTTGGTGAATCCGTAGTCCCGTTCCAGCAGCGGAAAGAGGCTACTGATGGCCTGCCGGTCGGCATAGTTCAGCAGGCAGACCAGCCAGAGCATCCCGAGCACGATCCATTTTTCACGGTTGATGGTTGGAGGGAGACTCATGGGGGCGGTGGTTTACGTTTCCAAATCCAACCGGAATCCGATCAGATGTCATCACTTTCATGGAGGATCTTTTCGCTAATCTCTTGAGCCGGGATAAGGAGGCCATCTGGCATCCCTTCACCCAACATGGACTCGGAAGACCGCTGCTGCCGGTGGCTGGCGGTGCAGGAGCCGTCATCCGGGACACAGAGGGGCGCGAGTACCTGGACATGATCTCCTCCTGGTGGGTGAATCTCCATGGTCACGGCCGTCCGGAGCTGGCAAAGGCAGTAGCCGACCAGATCCTAAAGCTCGACCACGTTCAGTTTGCCGGAGCAACCCATGAGCCGGCCGTGCGCCTTGCCGAACGCCTTCTCGAGGCAACCGGACTGCGAGGGAAGGCCAAGGTCTTCTATTCCGACAACGGCTCAACGGCGGTGGAGGTGGCGCTCAAGATCGCGTACCAGCACTGGGCAAACAAGGGGAGACCTAGGAGGCTCTTTGCAACTCTGGAGGGGAGCTATCACGGCGACACCGTGGGCGCCATGAGTGTCGGACGAAGCTCCGGGTTCTTCGACTCCTTCTCGGGAATGATGTTTGAAACAACCGTACTTCCCGTCCCGCTAGTCTGGAAGGGCTTCCCCAACGAGGAGGGGGAAGATGCCGCGCTCCGCGAGATTGCGTCCCTCCTGGATCGCTCGGGTGATCAGATGGCGGGGCTCATCGTCGAGCCACTGATTCAGGGGGCCGGAGGGATGCGCTTCCACTCCCTTCGGTATCTGGTCGAACTATGCAGGCTCTTTCAAGAGCGCTCCATCCCCGTGATCTTCGACGAGGTGATGACCGGCTTCGGACGGACCGGCAGTTTCTTCGCCTACCAGCAGACCCAGGTCATACCTGATTTGATCTGCCTCTCAAAAGGGATCACAGGCGGCATCCTCCCCCTCTCTGCCACGATTGCCTCCAACCTGCTCTTTGAGTCCTTTCTGGGAGATGATTTTAGCTCCGCTCTCGCCCATGGTCACAGCTACACCGCCAATCCTGCCGCCTGCGCAGCGGCACTCTGTAGCCTTGATCTTCACAAGGAGACGGATTCCCTTGGACAGGTTGCGCGGATGAACGCGCGGATGGCTCATCACCTTGAGGAGTTGGGCAGGCATCCCAAGATTGAGCATCCCCGTCTCTTGGGCGGGATCCTGGCATTCGACCTGGCCTCATCCTCCCGAAGCTACTCTGCAGCTGTGGGGAGAGAGCTCTCCAACTTCGCACAGGAGAGAGGTATCCTGATGAGACCTCTCGGAAATGTCCTCTACCTCATGCCCCCCTACTGCACGTCGGACGAGCAACTCGACAGGGCCTTTGGCGTGATCGGTGAGTTCCTGCGTCGGTAAAGCGGGTTGGTTGCAGAGGCGCCGTTCTTGAGTTTTAGGCGGACGGGCATGATAAGCGGATTGCCTAGTGGGAATCCGTCGACACTGCTTCGGCGCAGCCCGATCTTATCCCTAGCAGAAGAGTGATCCATGAAACGAGAACCCAAGATCAGCAAAGGCAAGCGTCCCCTCAAAAAAGTCTTCACTTTCCGGATCGACCCCAGGCTGAAGGAGGCGGCTACCCGGGCGGCACGAGAGGTCAAACTGACCCTTTCCCGCTATATTCAGGAGCTGATCCGCAGGGATGTCTGGTCGAAGGGGTTGCTCCGATAGTGGGTCGAACGGCTGAGGGGGGCACGGAGAGGCGTTGGGGCACTTATTTCCACACAATGTCATTTAATCCATGACGGTTGTGATTCTTAGGATAGTATCACCGCCCCCATGCTCCTCTGTATCGACTTTCAACCCGCCTACATCGAGGCATTTGAAGGGATGATGACGCCCTTGAGGCAAAGGCTGCGCAAGGCAAGCACAAGGGGCGAAGAGGTTCACTTTATCTACAATGAGGCCTACTCCATCGAGGGAGAGGAACTCGGCGACCCCGTGGAGCGTGTTCTCGCATGGAGCAACAGCCAGAAACTGCCCATCACGAATGCCAACGCGTTGCTGTTGCGCAAAAACTTCGGTTGGGTCTCCCACCTCTTCCGCGAGGGGGAGGAGCGGGCCGTCGCCGTCTCGATCCTGAAGCACCTTCTTCAGCACGGACTGAACGACAGTTCGGAAGTCTCCGCGCCCGATCTCGAGAGGATCATCTCCTCATCCCATGATGACTTTGAGGGTTTCTGGGACTGCTCGCCAGCCGCATGGGAGGAGATCACCTCCGGGGCGATTGCGATGCCGTACCTCTTCGAGGGAGGCGTTCTTCCATGGATCGAGTCACTCGCAGCAAAGAAGAGCGAGGTCGTCGAAGTGATCGGCGGCTTCCGTCACCGCTGCCTCGACGAGATGTGCATGCTGATGGAGGCGGGAGGGATCTCCTACCGCCCTAATGAGGAGTTGATTTATTCCGTACCTGAGGAGCAGATGAGCGCCAGACCCGAGGCTGAGTCATGGGAGCCAAGCGAGGAAGAGGCTCCTCTCCTGTTTTCAGATTTCGGACTGATCCCTGCGTAGCAGGTTAGCGATCTGAGCTGCCCTCTGGGCTTTCTCCGCTTTCACCACCTTGGGTTACGCTTGAAAGCGCCCGTACTCGCGGCTGAAAAATGGAGCGTCGTACTGGAGTCGAACCAGTCTAGCAGCTTTTGCAGAGCTGTGCCTAACCGCTTGGCTAACGACGCATAAGAGTCCTTCTAAAGGAAGCTACGCGCATCATCTCATCCCTTGGCAGGAGATCAAGAAATGTTCTCTCCATGACGCGCCGAAGCCCCCATCCGTTGGTTGATTTTAAGCAAAAGGAATACTGACGAGGTGTTGTATAACCCTGTTATCCATGCCAATAATTTCGGCGATGTTGCATGCGCTGGGTCGCAAGACTCTCCGGATTATTTTTGGATTTGGCGACTTCGCGATCTTTACCGCGAGGTCCTTCCGTTCCGTGCTCAACTCCAGGCGACTGGGAAAAAGGATCCTCCGTGCGATGTACGAGCAGGGGACCGTCTGCCTACCGGTCATCCTGATCGTCGGCATCTTCACGGGACTCGTGCTTGGCTTGCAGGGATACCATGTCCTGAGTCGCTTCGGCTCCTCGGGCCTGCTGGGGGCACTCGTCTCGCTCAGCCTTGTGCGTGAAATGGCTCCCGTGCTGGCGTCCCTGATGCTGATCGGGCAGGCCGGTTCGGCTCTGGCGGCAGAACTTGGCATCCAGCGGAATACGGAGCAGATCGTGGCACTGGAGACCATGGGAGTGAGCAGCCATGGCTATCTGGTGACACCCCGACTCATGGCCTCCCTAGTTGTATTCCCCATTCAGACGGCGCTTTTCGTGGTAGTTGGTTTTTGGGGTGGCAGCCTCTCCGGCTCCCTGCTGCTCGGTGTGGATTCCGGAGTGTACTGGTCCTCGATCAAGCACGCGGTGGAAGCACGGGACCTGAGGGAATGCTTCATCAAGGCCGCCGCCTTCGGCCTCCTCTCCATCAGTATCTGCGCTTACCAGGGCTTCCACTCACACCGCAGCCGCTTCGCTACCGGCGCTCAGGCCGTTAGCGCCTCGACGACGCGCGCCGTGGTCTTCTCCAGCATCATGGTCCTGGTGGCAGACTACATCATCAGCTCCTTTTTTATCTGATCATGGATGCCACCCATCAAGATCTCATCCTTCATGTCGAAGATCTGCGGAAGAGCTTCGACGGCCGCAGTGTGCTGGAGGGCATCGACCTCAGGGTGCCCCGAGGCATGATTTTCACCGTGCTGGGCCCCAGCGGAGCCGGCAAATCGGTCTTCCTGAAGTGTCTGGCCAGTGTCCTGCACCCTGATTCGGGGCTGATCAGATTCGACAAGAGCCCCCTTCATGCGATCGATCAGGCGGGACAGGCAGAGTTCCGCCGCCGCTGCAGCTTCCTATTTCAAAGCAATGCGCTCTTCGACTCGTTGACGGCATTGGAAAACGTGGCTCTCCCCCTGGAGCAGACAACGGACCTCAGTGACCGGGAGATCCGCGATCGCAGCATGGAGGCGCTCAGGCAACTGGAAATGGACGAGTTTGCCTCCCACTACCCGGAGCAGCTCTCGGGCGGAATGCAAAAGCGTCTGGCCCTGGCCCGGGCGATCGTGACCCGACCGGAGCTGGTCCTCTTTGACGAACCGACAGCCGGCTTGGATCCATTGCGCAGAAACTCGGTGTTTTCCATGATCGCAAAATACAAACTGCAGTTCGGCTTCACCGCGATCATCGTGACCCATGACGTGGTAGAGGCTCTCGCCACCAGCGATCGTGTCGCACTGCTCAGCAAGGGCCGCATTTGCTTTGAAGGCAGCCCGTCCGAATTCACCTCCTCCCCTCACCCTGTTGTGTCCGCCTTCCGGGACAGTGCCGAGGAGCTAGGCAACTCACTGGCCGCCATCCGCCGGGGTGACCATTCCCTTTAACACTTTATGAAAAACACCAAACTCGAGCTCTCCGTCGGGATCTTCGTCCTGCTGGGCATTGCCGCGATTGTCTATCTGACGATGAAGGTGGGCGCTGGCGCGTTGATCGGCGGCGACACCTACCTCATCGAGGCCCGCTTTAACAACGCAGGCTCCCTTCACCCCGGAAGCAGCGTCCTGGTCTCGGGGGTCACCGTCGGACGCGTGGAGGCGGTGCGCATGGATCCCAAGGATTACAACGCCATCGTGACGCTTCGCCTTGTTTCCGGACTGAAGCTTCCCACCGATTCGATGGCCTCGATCAAAACCACTGGCCTGATCGGAGATAAATTCGTATCCCTTTCCCCGGGAGCAGATGATACTTTCATCGAACCCCAAGCACGAATCACCATGACCGAATCGGCAGTTGATCTCGAGTCATTGATTGGCAAAATGGCTTTCGGTTCCGTCGATAAAGACAAAAAAGATAAAGACAAGAAAGCCAAAGACCAATAACACCGCCGTGAACTTCCGAACGCTTCTTCTGCTCCCTTTCCTCCTTACCTTGGCCCCTTCACAGGCTACTGCCTCGACAGAGGTGGCGGTGACCCGCCTGAAAGCAGCTGTCAATGAAGTGGTGGCGGTAGCAAAACAATCACCCAACGCCAGCGTGCTGGCGAAGAACGTTCGTCCGATTTTGCTGAAGATCATCAGCTTTGAAACGATGACCCGACGTGCCGTGGGGCCGGGGTGGAGGGAGTTCACACCGGATCAGCAGAAGGAGGCAACGCGCCTCTTCACGACGCTGATCATTCGCACCTACACCGCCAAGTTCACTCCCGGGGAGTTCCCTGACATCCTTTTCAAGGCAGCGCTGTCGCCGGCCCCCGGGCGTGTCGAGGTGCCCACCACCATTCTCTACCACGGAAGTCATTACGAGGTCATCTATCGGCAGGATGAGGCTGATTCCTGGCGCATCACCGACGTGATCATCGAGGGCGTGAGCATGATTGCCAACTACAGGACGCAGTTCGACGCCCAGTTCAAGGAAGGTGGAGCAACTGCAGTCATCAAGGCCCTGAACCAATCGGTGAACTCACCAAAGTGAAAAACCATCCGGCACTCCTGATTGTTCTGTTAGCCGGGCTGATCACGCCCCAACTCGCCAACTGCGCGACAGCGGAGAAGCAGGATAAATCACCGGCTCCCACTGCACATCGTCACGTCACGTCAGACGGCAAGTCGGTCAAGTCTTCCCAGGACGACCTTGCTGAATACAACGATGTCGCGACAATCGCCGACCCCTTGGAGCCGCTGAACAGGTTTACCTTCTGGGTGAATCATCAGCTCTACAGGTATGTTCTCAAACCTGTTTCCAAAACCTATGACACCGTGCTGCCGAAGCCCGTTCGCACAGGCGTCTACAATGTTTTTGACAACCTGGAGTTCCCGATCCGTTTTGTGAACGATACACTCCAGCTCAAGTTCAAGCGCGCCGGACTGGAGACCGAAAAGTTCCTCGTGAACTCCGTCGCCGGTGTTGGGGGAATCATGCGTGTCTCCGACCGTATCCCGTCACTAAACGATGTCCCTTCAGCAGACACCGGTCAGACATTTGCCAAATGGGGTATCGACCAAGGTATCTACATCGTTCTTCCCGCCATCGGCCCAAGGAGCCTGCGCGATACGGTCGGACTAGTCGGAGATTACGCCCTCTACCCTGTGACCTGGATCACCTTCGGTGCCTTTGGCGGTTTGAGCGGGGCCTCCACCTTTGCGGTTTCCAGCCCCGATACGGCACGCACTCTGCACGGCAAAATGAGCACCTACGACACGCTTACCCGCGACACCCTTGACCGTTATCTGGCAGTGCG
>Ga0209829_10000378_pt1 | contig 41629 bp, 56 predicted proteins | sample C_140205_EF_Meta_FD_187311 | JGI IMG/M metagenome (GOLD analysis project Ga0209829, IMG submission 187311) | Freshwater microbial communities from Lake Croche, Canada to study carbon cycling - C_140205_EF_MetaG (SPAdes) (version 2) | ecosystem: Environmental > Aquatic > Freshwater > Lake...
AACCGCCGCCCGTTGCAAGCATACCTATGCCGCCAACAAATCCGGCTGTACCGTTACCACCGCCACCGCCGCCTGTGCCACCGCCCGACGTACCCATAGATGTCGTGTTATTAACGCCAACACTTCCAGAGCCTCCAGCAGTTCCCGATGCCGACGCTGTTCCAGCCGTTGCACTTGTTGCTGAACCACCTTGGTTAATCATTCCACCGCCGCCGCCACCACCGGAGTTTGCCGCTAATTGTCCACCCGCACCGCCGCCGCCACCATAGGCAACTGCATATGCAGGTGATGAACTAAAAGATGTTTGACCGCCACCACCGCCGTTACCACCGGCAGTGTTTGATGTGGTTGCTGCTGCTCCTGCTGTTCCCGCAGCGCCAATTGTTACTGTAACGCTGGCTCCTAAATCAGCAGTGTTGTAAATGTGGTCAATAACAGAACTGCCACCACCGCCACCGCCGCCTGAGCAAGCAGAACCAGATGCTTGTAATGCGCCACCACCGCCACCGCCACCTGAACCAACTAAAATAATACGAGTTAGTACAGCGCCCGTTGCTGGTGTATAAGTTCCGCTGCTGGTAAATACTGTTGTTTTAGTTTTAGCAAGGGTTGAACCACCAATCGACAAACTGCTGAAGTTGCCTGTGCTTGCAGTGGTCGCACCAATCGACGTATTGTTAATTGTACTGGCGGCAGTAGGATTGATTGTCAATGCACCAGCAGGACTGATTGTAACTGTCCCTGTACCCGTGGGACTAATAGCAACGTTAGCTGATGCGGGGCTTAACGTTACCGTGCTGGCTGCGGTAAGAGTTCCATTTGTTGTTAATGTTCCAGTAAACGACGGGGATGTTGCCCATAACGCAGGGCTAGTTACAAATACATCTTTGGTTTCTGAACCGAATGACACTAATGTTCCGGCACCGCTAGAACTTGCTAGCACGTTACCAGAGGAACGAGTAATTGTTGTTGCTGTAGCTAGTGTACCAAGACCCACTTCCCAAGTCGCTAATGTCTGACTTGCAATGCAATAGTACATAGTATTGGACGCGCCAATACCCGAATTAAAGGTCTGATAACCTGTTGGGGCTGTACCACTAAGCGTTATAGTGCCAGTACCCGATGTGGTTGTGGAATCCTTAACCCGATCTGCGAAGACTAATGCCATTACTCATACCTTTATTGGATTTGGATAATTGCAGTGCTTGCGGCAGCGGTTGGGAACTGAATGGTAAAAGTACCGGCTGTTGAAGAAATAATTCCACCAAACGACAGTACGCAGACGCAACGGTTACCTTGAGTACTATTATAGATCATAGCGCCCGAGGAAGAAATCGTTGCCGTTGACCATGATGTATTATTGAAACTCACCCATGCTGTTGTTGCAGGTGACGCGCCCGATGCAGGGACGGCTGAGATAGTTAGTGAGTTGCCACCAGCCGTATATCCCGTCCCAGTCGTTTCGTCTGAGTTACCAGTCATGTTGCTATAGTTAGTCGTCGTTGCGCTATACGTACCAGTCGTTGTGCCTTTAAACAAAGCAATATAAAAGGTATCAGCCGTAGACGCAGCACGGATAGGAGCAACTCCAAAATTATGGTATGCGTCCATTAACTCGACTTTAAAGCTAGTCGCCATCGCTTGTGTAATTGCCATTATAAACTCCTAATCGTATTCAATGCTTCTTGCTGGGCTTGGGTAAATGCCTCAACCAATATTTTACGGATGTGTTCTCGAAAAGCTTTCGCCTGTTCGATGATTGCAGGGTGACTGTTTTGCCCAACGTAAATAATTCTATCAACTGTAAGATCAGCCATTTCTTCCGCGTTTAATCCGCGATTGTTTGTTGCAATGACTTTCACATTACCTAAAAATGATCCACCTGATGCTTGTAAACTCATGGGGGTGCTACTCTAATTTGACCACTACGATATGCGTCACGACGACCTTTACCTTCAGCCAAGCCCTTCAGCAATTCAATTCCTTCTTGATACTTCTGCTCATAATACTGAACCATATCCTGTTCGCCCTTCATATAAAGATACGCTTCGCGTAATGCCCCATACAATAAGCAGTTGGAAGCATAAGTTCCTAACCATGAAGTCCCAGCAGTTGTAATGCTATTTGGGTAGTAATAGTAATGCAGTTCGGCAGTATAGCTTTGATCCGGAGTCGGTCCAAGGATAAAGTTGCCTGTATCAAAAATGGCATAGTGGGTTGGCGGCCCCCAATATGATGACGGGCTTGGGTAAGGAAATGACTGTCGCATAAACTCGACATCTTTATTTAGTAAGTATGTCTGATATGTATTTCCAGAACCGTCTGTCTGATTGATAGCTAATGAGAACGTCGCAGTCCAGTCTGAAGGTACTGCTAAATAGGGGTTACCCGAAGTTATATTTCCAGTCACGTTCTTACGCAGCGATGGGATCTGAACAGTGTTATAAATCCGTTCTTCCGCGACAGTCACAAACGTCGGGATATAGGTTACGAACACAGACTCTACGTTCTCCGTATAGTCCTGCAACATCTGCCATAAGTTAGATGGAGAGTTCGTCCCTGCTGCGTACGTCAGAGCCATTAGCTATTTGCAACCTGTTTACGGCCTTTCGTCCGAGGCTGCGCACGATCCTGATTATCTTCGTAGTAACGCTTGCCGCGTTCAGTGTTATTGCAGCCACGGATTTCCATGCGCTCTTTCTTCTCACCATTCAACGGCTTGACCCAACGACCGTACGTTTTCGTACCCGTCATGTCCACTTCATCAACTGGATAGCCCTGTTGACCGGGAGTCCCCGTACGTGGGTTTGGTTCAGGCTGCTTGTATTTCCCAATTGGGTCATCGCTCCAATCAAAAAACTTAAAATCTTGCCATTTATTGCTCATTATTTTCCCCTTAATTATGACCAGTTGCCGACGTTTGTGACCGTGTTAATACCGACCTGTCGGATCTTAAAGTATGAACCTACGCCAACAACCGCCGCTGCCGCGACTCCCAACGAAACTTGTGGGATAACTGTACCAGCGACAGATACTCTAATAATTCCCGTAATCTTTGCATATGCTGTTGTATTGACATTCGCTGCAATGAGCGTCGTATTTGCAGCGGCAGTATTGTAGGTCATTGCTGGAGCGGCTGCTGTTGATAAGGTAGCGGCTTTAAGTGCGTGTGCCTCCCAATACTGAGTAAACGTTGCTGCTCCACCTAATGCAAAACCAAACGAACCCGATGTAGACGACATCGACGACAAACTATACGAACACTCAAACTCGTATGTTCCAACAGGTAATGTGATAGCACCGTTTGTTGTCGCGTTAAAAAGTTTTTGTGCAGCGATTTGGCTTGTTAAAGTATAGGCTGATGTAAGAGTTTGAATCTGTTCAGACATCAAAACGCCGCGTGATGAGGCAGAAGGGGTAAAGTAACCTACAGTTCCATCGTACTCTATGGCACCTGCCGCTGCGGTATTTGTTAATAATCCCGCCGTCAACGAGATTGATGGGTATGTTGCTGTACCCGCACTAATAATAATTGGATCTGTTTGTATTCCACCACCAATAGTATTAGATGGAAAAGTGCCAGTACCCGTTATAGTTAATGCGCTACCTGTAATCGTACCACTAACACTAAGATCATATAACGATGTTATATAAGTAAAATTTCCAGTTGTAGGAGTAAATTGCCCGATAATCATGTTATCCATGTTACCGGTATTAATTGGAAATACAGTGAGAGTTCCAGTTCCTCCTAAGCCATTATTACCGGGGGCAATTATTATGCCGTTGGGCGCATACATCGTTACAATGCCTGTCCCTGTTGGGGTGATATCCACGTTAGAATTAGCGGGATTTAGCATGTATGTTGTAATTTCACTAGGAGTAATTGAGTAGTTTGCACCTGAACGAGCAATAGGAATCTGATCCGTACCTAATACCGGACTACCATCTGAAAGCGCTGAAATTTTAATATTTGTCGTCATAATTATTCCAAAAGTAAATATCCACCCGACTCTAAAAGAATACTACCTGTACCACTTTCTAATCCAAAATAAACCTCTACCGGTATAGAAGTTATTGTAACCGTTCCTACTGCACCAACCGCTGCCAAGTCATTTGGTAAACTCGACCCATTCATTTGGCTAGTAAAGAAAGACGTATTATACCCGACTGGGTTCCAACCCCACTGTATGACCCGACTACCCCCGTCACCACCGTTAACCCCTGTAGGCGTATAATAGCTTGTATCAGGGCGTGGGTTCCGTACGGCTTGCGGATCATTAACCGGATATAACCCCAACTGCAATTGCGGCTGGTCTGGTTCCCAGCACGTAGGACACACAAGAATATTAACGTTCTTAGTCTTAATGACTAATTGCTTCAACTGCGTTAGTTTATACCGAAACCCGCATCTGTCACATTCGGCAATGGCATTCTTAGCCGACGAAAAACGACTCGGCATAGCATCACCTCAAGAATGTTTCTCGGGGGACAAACCGTACCGCTGCCTTCTCACGATCCTCATCTGACGCATTCTGCCAGTCTTGTTCATATACCGATTTCAGAATCTCCATGCGCTGTTCTGCACCGGGGATTTTAAACGACAAGTAATAGGCCAAACCCGAAATCAGAGCGGGCCACATCCGGAATGGGACATCCTGCGCATTAACACCAGTTCCTGCATCTTGCATACGACGCAGCCGTGTATAGACGAATGTATACGTATTTGAGTTATCCGGTAGGGGCCATACTGTGATGGTTGGAGCATATGTTGTTGTACTGCCAGACGAAGACGTTTGACCACTTAAACGGTTAATCCAGACCTGAATAGGCCTTCCCGTAGCATTCTTATTTGGGATAGATAAATACGTTGAGCTAGATATCCGGGTGATATTGATATCAGTCTGGTTTGTGGTGGCTCCTGTACGTACAACGTGATCCAATAGGTCTACCGTATCTAATGGTAAGTTGTAAGTCCCAGTATTATAAACCAGCGTAATCGACCCCGTATCCAGCGTCCATAGGTTGATCCCACGGTTCGCCCATTCCATCAGCAATAGGTTAAGACTACGGATAGCTGTACGCATATCGTAGCCAGAGCGAAGTTCCGCTCCGCACCGTTCAAACGCCTCTTCAACAATCTCGTTTAGATCAGGAAGAAACGATGTAGTGCCGGATAATTGGTTTAAACCCATTTAGCAATTCCACGCCCGAAGGCTTTTGTTAATCCGACTATCTGGGTCACTTGCAGTTTTCTTACTAGTCAACTTACGCTTCATGCCTTTCATTCGGGCACAGAACGAGTTACGACGCGAACCACCCTCTGGCTGTGGAGCCTTTAGATGCGCGCCATGCGCCCGATTGTACGATGCCCGACCTTTAGCATTCAAACCGCCTTTTGGGTTTTTGCCCTCTTTGCGAGTCCAAGCCTCGGTACTGCCGCCTTTAGCCATCTTTGCAACCGCAGCATTATCAACAAGATTTGGATATGGCCTTCCAGCCGCTTTAGCACGTGCTTTAGCCGCTGACTTTTTAGAGCCACTCAAATGCTTGGTTTTATGCCCTTTAGGAGCGTCTTTCTCCCAAAACGGTTTTTCGACCTTGCCGCCTTTCGCCATTCCACCGCCGCAATACACCTTCACGGGGACGTTAGCATCCTTCCTACGTATTTTTGTAGGGTTGACGGCTCCCATCCCCCGCGAAGGAATCATGGTTTACTTCCCGTGAAAATGCTTACGAATATGCTCATGATGCGGAATATGACTTTCCACATGTCCACCATGCTTGTGGTGATGAACGTGCGCAGTCATATGCTCCGGATGATGCTTTGGCTCGTGATGCTCTGGGTGCTTAACATGTCCACCCTTCTTCATATGATGTTCGTGCTTCATTTCAAATCTCCTAATTAACGCATAATACCTTTAGTCTTACCTTTAGCTTCGCAGCCGCTACCGCGAATACTACCACCTGCGGCATATTTTTTAACCTTACCGCCTTTTTTATATCCCATTCCAGATACCGATCTTTCTCTAATAAGATCTCGAATTGGCATAGTAGTCTGATCTGGGCCAGCACCTGTACGCGCTTTCCACAGTTTCTCAGCTATGTCTCTTCCTTTGCGCCACTTATTCCCTAGATTTATGCCGCGCTCAAGATTAGCCAAACGCCCCGTACCGACAAGTTCTTCAGCGCCTCCAAGACCTCCAAGCCCCTCAGCCCCTAAAATTTCTGGGCCAAATAGACCTCCACCTATGAGCGAGGCTCCAGTTGCGGTAACGCCTCTCATCGCTTCTTTTTCTTTAGGAGTCAGTTCATTAAGTCCACGCTGCTTAATATTAGCGTCATAACGTGGTAGTTTATTCCTGCCCGAAGCCGCGTATTCAGCATACGTAGGGTCTGGTAATGGCCCCGGAGGTGCAATCCTCTTAGCAGTCGAAACTGTCTCTCCAAGATCTCCAACGCTAGGCTTGGCTCCTGCTCCAGCTAACTGAGTAGTGTAAGATTTCCCTCTCCATTTAAAATCTTTAACGCCAGCTTTACGATTTTGAGCAAACGCCTTTTTAAACGATACATCATCGTCTGAAACAATAGGAGCAACAGGTGTTTGAAGATCTCCTAAATCAATATCTCCACCATCATCGAATTTACGTTTACGCCGTGCCATTAGCAAACCCGTCCCTTAGTATGTCCCTTGCTAGCGCAACCATCTGCACGCCGTGAAGCCTGAGATCCAACATGACCGCCAGAGGCCATTTTAACAATTTTACCCTTGGTATGACCACGAGCAGCGATACCATCTTCGCGACGGATTGCACCGCCTTTTTTGTACCCAACGGCTCTACCCATAAGAAGACCCGCATTAGGGTTGCCCATACTATTTACGGCTGCTTGCTGTTGGGCTGGATACATGCTATTAGACTGCGCGTTCATAGCGAGTGGTGATGCATAAGCAGACAGACTAGGAGGAGCTACAGCCTGAGATACGCTGGTAGTTGTAGGAGGCATAGGCATACCACCGCTCATACCACCCAAACCGGGACCCATACCCCGGCCCATACCGCGACCCATATGGCGACCCATACCACGCGGAACCATATCACCACCTATACCACCAGCTTGGTCAGCGGCTGTACCACCCGGTAAAGGACCACCGTTTACACCGCCGCCCATACCGCCCAATGCACCGGGAGATGAGCCACGAATTAGACCGCTATCCATAGGAACAGCAGGGGCACCGCTGCCCATACCACCCAAACCGGGACCCATACCGCTAGTAGTTGTAGGAGGCATAGGCATACCACCGCTCATACCACCATCAGCCATCCGCTTGACCTTAATGTGCCCACCCTTCTTGTAGTGATGGTGGTGATGGATCACGTTACCACCTTTCTTCATACCCGGCATTCCCGGAGGAGCGCCCATACCCGGAGGAGGCCCGCCCATTGGGGGAGCGCCCATATCCGGAGGAGGGCCGCCAGCACCACCTAACATTGCTGCAAGCGTTGCAGGGGAGATTTTTGGTTTGCGGGGCACGCGACCGCCCTTCTTCATTGCATAGCCCTTGGTAGGCATCTCATCTTTAGCAGTCTTTGGCTTCGTTACTTTACGACCATGACCAGCATGAGTAGAACTACCCATACCAAAGCCTTTCAGCTTAGTATCACCTTCAGACGAATGCTTACCGTGCGGGGCCTTGCGACCACCAGCAGTTTCCTTCATACCATAACCAGTTGGCTTGGTTTGAATCTTTCCACCGTGTTTATAGCCCATAGCCTTATGCTCTTCACGCTCGTGCTTCAATACATCTTTAGAAGCGTGACCGCGTTTCAACGCTTTGATTTCCGCGTCAGCCATTGCCTTAGACTCTTTAGGTTCTTTCATAAATCCGCCTTCTTTAAATTTTTTGCCTTTGTCGGCATCTGAAAAGTGTTTGCCAACAGATACAGGAACTCCAGCTTTTTTCGCGAAGGCTGGGTTGTGAGCAATTGCTGCCATAAATCTATGCTGTTTTGCGCTTGTACTTGGCATTCATCCGTCTCCAATATTCCTTTCGCCAATTGCAGTTTTTGCATAAAAGTTGATAAAGTTTCGGTTCTTTCTTAACCAAATGTACTACTTTAGTCCCTTTATTTTTTAACCTATGTGCTGTACCACCGTCATCTATATGATCAAAATCTAGCACTATTGGATCGCGTTCACCACAATATTTACATCTACCGCCTAATTTATCAATTAACTCAAGCCTAGCCCGTCTATACCATTCGGTGTTTCTGTGCATAATTTAGCCATTAGTTTTTAACCTACCAGTTAAACTACGTACCGTTTCTGATTCCCATATCCTTATGCTGTAATACACAATTGAAACTACGCCAGCTATTGCTGGAATCCAACTAACGATTGTCCCAAAAGTAAAGAACGCAAAGAACGTATCCAGTACGGCTTTGTGCTGGTCTTTCATTATGACATAGCCTCTTGACAGACCAAGTTTACCGAAACAGGAGCAGCAGTACCGCCCGGATTCGGATACGTTGTCGTTACCGCAATCGTCAAAATATCAGGAATATTACCCTTGATGTTTGTCAGAATCGGGAAGAAATACGACAAGTCCAAAGTCTGAAGACCCGAAGGCGGTGAGGAAAAGGCAAATACAACTTCGCCACCACTTAACGCCGTAGCCGACGTATCGCGTTCCGCAAACGAATATTGTGAACCAAGGCCCGCTTCTGGAACGAAGACTGCTCCCTGAAGTCCAACCTGCGCCGTTGGCGTACTAGCAATCAGTTCGATATAGCACGTAGCCGTAGACGAGATAACCAAAGTTTGCGGTAGCAACTGCCCACGATCAATCAAACCAACTGAGTATCCATACCCCGCAGATGGCGCATTTGGCAATGCTAGACCCGTCACAACATCTTGGATCGTTAAAGTTGTGCTGGTATTGGACGTAACACGCGCCGTGTAATTTACGAGCACCACACCCGTACCCACCGTCACCGCACCCGTAGTACCGCCATAACCAAGGTTTACTACAAAGGTAGAACCTGTTGGAGTTGCAAGAACTGGGTAGATTCCATTGACTGCCGTTGTGAAACCCGAAAGCGTCACAACATCTAAAGTGGTGAGATTATGTACCGCAGCCGTGGTAACTGTGTAGAACGAAGCTACACCAATAACTGGAGCAGTTGCTGAAGTACTAGCGCTTGTATTCGGGGTAGTAATGGTATAGACACCAATACCGCCTGTCGTACCACTAACTTGGCTTGTGATGTAGTTCGTACCCGCAGTAAACGTACCGCCAGTAAACGTTACCGTCATACCCGGATAGATCGTGCCCGTTACGGCTGTGATGGTCAGTAATGAACTGCCCGGAGTAACCGTACCCGTTATAGCCGAAGGTGCAGTCACAGCCGCCATACTAGATGGTGAAGCACCACCGATTAATGACTGATAGTTCACCATACGGCCCGCAAGATTTGGCGTATACGTTACCGTACCACTACCGATAGTACATGCACCGCTTGTGCTGTTTGCATACGTAAATGTATTTGCGCCAACTGTTAGAACTGTAGCTGTAGCATTGTTAAACCCAGTGGTTGTCATGCTTGCGATATTGACTGAACTACCTACGGCTGGCATAGCTGCGGTGTTAGGGATAGATACCGTTGCAACCGTACCATTACCAGTAATAGATAGTGGAGCCACTGCACCCGATGAGAACGTACTTGCCGCTGCCACTAATGTTGTCGTCGTACTAGTCGTTACAGCACCGTTAGCTTGCGTGTATGTAATTTGGCCCATCGCCCTCATACGTACAGACATAATCGGATAGCGCGTCTTATTGGCAGAGACTGAGAAAATCGGAGCCGCTATAGGCAGACCATACGAGTATGTAAAGCCGCGTTGACGATCTGCACCGCCTTCTACCAATACCGATACACCAAAGTGTTTAAATACCGTAGGCGTTGTAGCAGAACCTTGACGCTGTTCATAACGAACAGGGAGGTTACCCGTACGCGACCAAGGAAGAATCTGTGCAGTGCCTAATGCCTGATTGACGCCGTTACCTGAACCGTATTGATGCAGAATGTAGGGTTCGCCATTGAGCAAAATGCCCCAACGCAGCGCACCTGCGCCGTACCATGAATACTCCATCCAGATCATTTGAACTTTCGTCCAGTCCAATGAAGCTTTTATGCTCGGGTCGCCATTCCAATTCTCATAACTGACGCGAGTATCAACTGGCGTACCACCCGTTGGCGACTGTGAATCCGAACGCATAACAACAAACATACCCGAAGGATTAGTCGTTGTCGGTGTAGCCTGTTCAAAAAATATACCGTTACCGTCATCAAAGATACCAACGCGCTGCGTCTGCCCTGCAACAGGACCGCCGAAGTTAACGTTAGATGCCATGTATAACGATTTTCCGGGCTGATAGCGATGATACGGACGCGACTGACGAACAGTTACATCGTTTGCCGTACTAATCTGCATCTGTACGCCACCAAGACCCGGCTGTTGAATAATAACTGCTGTACTCGGGGAAGCCGTCGAATACGTAAACTGCTCCCAACGCAGAGGCTGTGTCCCATACTCAAAGTCAGCATCATAGATATTCTGATGCACTGACATCTTCTGGCGACCGCTAGTATCACGGACGCGGGGATCCTGCACTACGTAAGCAGCATTCAACAAACCCTTCCGAGCTAACGGGCCACCAGCATTGGCAAGCCCGTTATTGAACCCCGGAGTACCAGCATCGTAAATATTGCCAGTCATATTAACCTCCTAAAGATTGTCCAGAAGATTAATAAGGAACGTTTGAATATGAAGGATTAGGGGTCTGCGGGAAGTATGTTCCATCAACATTACGCACCGAGTATTCAATCGAGACTGTAGCAAGACCCGTTGAAAGCGATGGTGTCGTACCACCTGAAGTGACAAAAGCCTGAATAATGCCATCAGTTGGACTATTCTGGCCTCCACTAATGTTGCTCAACAATGCTACGCCAATTGTGCTAGCAGCTAACAAACCGCCTGTAGCACCCAAACTATAACGTCCCACTGCTAACGGAGCAGTAGTAGTACCCGAAGTAGAAATGGTTGCCAAGTTATATGTTGCTGTTGAATTCAACACACTAACCGTAAATGTACCTGCTGCACCCGAAGCAGCACCAAAGTTAAACGCAGTCAGCACATCAAGATAGATATTATTAATAAATGCGCCAGCCGGGAGTACGATTGGGTTGTTATTGTAACCCGCCGTAGAATCAAAGAATAAGAACGGAGCAGGTGAAGTGGCAGAGGCTGTAACCGCAGCCGACAACGTAACCGCCGAACCAGAAACTGACGAAACAGTCGTACCACCAGCGATACCGGGGCCGACTACTTTTAGACCCGGGACAATGCCTTCTGCCGCAGCAGTCGTGCCCGCAAGGGTAAGCGTCGAAGAACTCGTGCCGCCAACTGACTGAATAACGTTGCCCGGAGTGAGCAAGGTCGTAGCAGACGTATTGGTATATGCTATACCGCCCGGTGAGGTCTGGACAGCAACAGTCGAACCCGTATTACGGTATGTTCCAATCTGCGCTGTAGAAACAGTGGTCGAAGTATTCGTCGGATTCTTTACCGTGCCAAGCAGCCACGGGCCAAGATGAGTAGCTAATGCCATGTCAGTTCCCTTACCCCTTGCAGGGGGTCGTTAAAATAAGTCGTCTTACGATCTCTGCAACGTCCGCTAGGTCGGTTCGTAAGACTCAAAATCCTAGAGAAAAGGAGGTGGGCAATGCGTTCAACCCTGCCCGTTACGTTACCGCAACACCTCCTAGATTATCTTAGGCAACACCAAAAATGCCGAGTGGATCCGACCAGCCGAAGCTATAACGCTCACGGCTCTTGTACCGGACGTTACCGGTGTCGAAATCGCCATCCATCGAATTCTGGAGGGCAATACGCTCGAACATCTTAAGGCCATTTGGCACATCCGTCAGGAGATTCCACGAGTGGGTATCCGTCAAGAAGTGGTTGACCTTGAACCCTTCGCCAATGGTTCCCATTGACTTGAGTGCGTTGATGTCGTTGTCCGTCGTTCCAACACGCAGTTCAGTGTCAAGCAAGCGCTTAGCAACGAACATCTGGCTGGGTGGGACAACAAGCTTGCGGGGCTTAGCAGCGATCAACAGGCCACGTTCGTCAGTCCAAGCAGCGATCTGAATCGTAGCGGCTTCCAATGAAGTCTCGTTAAGATCAGGGCTGGTGGTGAACGTGTTGCTGTTCGTGCCGCCATTAACAAGCGGGTGAGCCGACGAGAAGAGAGCCACGCCATCGCCACCAACATACTGGGAACTAAACCCGTTGTTGATAACCGCAGCGGCCTTGACCTGCTTCGTGTATGCCATCGCCCGAGCCAACGCCTTTGTATAGCGCTTGCTGAGTGAGTCATACAAGTTGTCTTCAATCGCTTCTTCCGTGATCGAGAACCCGAGAGCAATCGTCTCGTGGTTGTAACGTGCAGTCCATGCTTCCTGCGCATTGTCGTACGCAATCGCCTGACCTTCGTTCTTCACTGGAGCAGCACTAAAGCCAGAGAGTTTCGTCTCTTCTTCAAATGAACGCTCAGAAGTCTCGACCTCGAAGAACTCTTTATGCTCTTCGCCATAGGAAGCATACTCTAAACCGAACAGCGCGTTCAGGCCGGGGAGTAGTTCCTTCAACAATTGTGCTCTTGAAATAGCCATTTAAATTACTCCTTAGACGCCGCCAGCGATGTTATAAGAATGATACCCCGCGTTCCAACCAACGATCACTTCCGGATAGCCAATAAAAGAGATAGCGGAACCCGATGGGGCATTAGTGATGGTCGCAGCAGTCTGCGTAGCATCCGTAGAGGCAGCGGCGGTATACAACAATACTTTGCTACCGACAACCGCACCAACAACCACGAAGTCGCCCGGAAGAGCGCCCGTCGAGCCGGGGATAATTGCTTGCATTCCGGGCTGAATGCCCGTAACCGAAGACAGCGTAACTACACCCGACGAGACTGTGCTAGCCGTAGTCGTGCTGACCGTCACAGCCGTATCTGGAACCAACTGAATGATGCGGAACGGCGAAGACTGCGTATTACGCAGGTTGCCATTGACCGTACCCGTGGTAGACGATATCTGACCGCCGGGGTTGGTTCCCGTAACGCCATACGAAGAATCGCCCGTCGAAGTGCTGCCACCTGCGCCCGGAGCGATAACCGCGTTCGATCCAACAAACGCCTGAGACATATAACCAATGTTGTTATTGGTGATGCTGGCAAGCGAAGGAGTCGTACCCGAAACCGGAGCCTGAGTAAGCACCGCTACGCGGAAGTACGCGAGGGGATCGTCAACAACGTATCCGACCGCATCTTGAGCGTAGGTATTCTTGGGCCAATACTGGAAACGGTTCTTACCGTAGATTGGACCGACTGCATAACCAGCGCTGCTGGAAGTCGTGTATTCACAACCCGCAAACACGCCAATACCTGCACCAGCAGAGCCACTGGAGCTATTGTAAGCGTAAGCGGTGGCTGCAAGCGTACCGCCGCCAACAGAAACCAAGTCGCCGTTAAAAATGTTAGAACTGTAATTTTCAGCAATCGAGAACATCCGGGTCGAACCCGAATATACCCGACCACCCTGCAAGTTTACGGGTTTAAACCCATAAGGTGCTGAGATAGTAGGATAAGCCATTTGAGTCTCCTAAAAAGTTAAATCTATTTACCGCGACCGAAGGAGACTGTGGACTTCTTCTCTGAGAACAGAGCCATATTCGCACGATCATCTTTCTGCCGCAAAAAGCTATTATCAACGCCATCCATCTGAGCCTGATTCATTTTCGCAAAGTGTTCTGAGCGTTGACGAACCATCTCTTCAGGGGCTTTACAAAGCAACAAACCGCCAATTTCAATATTGTCTTTAAAGGCACTATTAGAATTACGATCTGCCATATGCATAATTTCCGGATGATCAGCAGCCTTTACTGGCTCCCAGCCTTCACGGAACTTTGCGGATGTATTCGTAGGATCATTTTGACCCATGACTGCGATCCGGACGTACTTAAACTTCCACCCCGGTATAGGGTTTGGTTCAGGTAGCAACTGTGGCGGTGTCCACGTGGCTTTGCGCTTAGTGGTATCCCGATTTTCTACTTCACGAGCTAGACGATTATCAACCATTGGTGTTCTCCAGTTTCATTTTTTCACGAGCATATGCTTCAGGGGTTAGTCCTAATCTTTTAGCAATTGCGGCTTCTGAGGCCGAGATTCGGATTTGCCTTGAACCAGTAGACCGTGATGCCGGGGCAACAACAGTGTTGGTTTTGCGGATGGGCTTTTCAGCTTCTTCCGTAGATTGTGCGTCCTCGAAATAATCCGAGAAACGTTTTCTCATCGTATCGTCAACTCGTCGGTAGTAGTCATCGCTTCTTGGATCTACACCCGACCGGACTAATTTTTCATGCAAGCCAAGAGCAAGGGCAGTCATCTCCTCGTCTACACCAAACCATGTATTCTTTTGTCTCCATGTCTCAGCTTTTGGGTCTGGTACAGGAGCAGAACGCGGTTGTGCTTGAACTTGTTGTTGCTGTTGTACACCATAATCTGAATCTTGTAAAGGCTTAAAGTTAGAAATTTTTTCTAATTTTGTTTTAGAGTCAATCAAAGCCTCTTGAGCTTCAGCAATTTTCTCAGGGTCACCAGCTGCAAAAGCGCGTGTCAAAGCCTCCCTAGCAGCTGTAACTTCATTAGAAAAAGACTTAGTGATCTCAGAAGCAAAAATCTTTTCACCACTACTAAGTCGTTGTTTTAGCGCCCTATTTTCCTCATATGCACGTTGTGCAAACTGGATTGCTTCGTCTTTCTCTCGGGCTGCTGCTTCTTTAGCACGGCGTTCGTCATGCCATACTTTCTTCATTTGACCCAGACGTTTTTTAACTTTGTCTGAATATTCTTCGAGGTCGTCTTTCTCTAACTCTTCTACTATTTTTTCTGGAAGAGGTACTCGGCCTCGGTCGTCTACTGGGGTATCGTCTACCACATCGACTTTAAATTCTTCATTATCTTTAATAACTGATTCTTCTGTCATATAGGTTCCTTATCCTGCGCGACCAATCCCGCGTGGGTCTTCTACAACCCCTTCCACGGTGTCATCGTTAATGATTCGCCATTCCGTACCATGAATTTTGATCCGCGTACCTGCATACGCACGAACAAGTACAAAGTCGCCTACCTTGCACCACGGGCCAGTTGGGAATCGGGTTTTGTCTGAGTAAGCATCTGGTCCTAGTTTTGCGACAAATAAGACAACCGTGGTTTGCTCTTCGACCCGCATCGCTGCGTCCGACTTCATAATCACACTGTCGCCAAACGTATCTTCAATCTTTGGAACCATGCACAACAACCGAAACCCGCTTGGTTCTGGAAGTTGTTTTGCTTGTCGTTCAGCCTTATCAATCGTCTCATCAATGTTAATGTCACTCATCGCTAGTCTCTATCTCCTTTGCAAGGTCTTTGATTAGTTCTCTAGCGAAGTCCAGACCCTGAACCACTCCGCGTAGTCTTGCGTATTCATCGTGCGTAAGAGCTTGTCGTATCACTTCACTCTTCACTGTTTCGCGCTGTTCGTCGAGTTTCCTAATCAGATACTCAGCAGCGGTATCCGTCTTCATTCACTAGTCTCCTCTGTATCACTAGGTTCTTGTGCAGCTAAATCAATTTGGTGTTTGCGATCTGCACCATTCTGTTCTTGCTGATGCTCAATAGTTGCAGCGTGTTTTATGAGATCCATGCCCATCTTTGCTGAATCTTTCTTATGCTCTTTATCTCTATGATGGAGTTCTACTTCTAAATTTTCTTTATGTTTACCTAAGTCAACACCAAGTTGTGCGCCAGCTAACTGATGTTTGTTTGATAGGTCATCTTCTTTAACCCTAAGTTCATCCGCTTTAGCAGCCATTTCAAGCATGTCTTTCTGTTTCTTGCGGTCAATTTCCATTTTCTGGATTTGCAGTTGCATTTGTTTAATCTGCTGCTCCATTTGGATCTTAGCCTGACTAATCTGCTGCTCCATCTGAAGCTCTGACTGTCTAAACTGCTGGTCAGCCTGTATCTGCTGTTGCTTCATCTGCAACTCTTGTTGACGCAGCTGTAGATCCTGTTGCTGCATCTGTATAACTGGATCCTGCTGCTGTTGTTGGATCTGTTGCTGTTGCGCCTGTTGTTGGTTCGTCTGTAGAAGTTTTTGCGCTGCCAATGCTGACAATTGAGATACTTGAACTTCTAATTCAGGCGACATAAACCCAGTCTCGTCGTCATTCATACCCGTACCAGCCAAAGCAGTTTCAGGCGGCGGTGGCAATGATGATCCAAGGTTTGCTTCAATATCTTTGCGATACTGATACGCGATATGTTCCATCAAGTGGGCGGCGGCAGCGCCCATAATTGCCTGAGCTTGTGGGTTCTGACCGATTAACTGTTGCATCTTTGGATCTTGCATTGCAGCCATATGCGTCTGAATATGCGCGGGATGATCTTGATACAAGAATGCTTTGACGGGTTTACCAACCAAAATAGCCATGTTTTCCGACACCGGATCCATAGGTTGCATGTCTTCTTTCAATGGAATCAATTTCTGAGCGTTCTTAATTCCAATCGTCTCAATCATTTGCCTATGCAGATACGGAAGGTTATAGATTTGAGGCGCTGTCTGAGCAAGTTGTAGAACCGCCTGATACTGAACCACCCTTTGGGCCATAGTGGAGGCGTTAGGATCTGACACAGGTAGAACGTCACAGTCATCATAATCGCTTCGCTTAGCAGAAGCAGATCCAGTTTGGGGTTCATAATCGTATGACTCCGGAGTATTATCACGGATGATCGCCGCCAGAAGTTTGAACTCCTGCTTCATCGTGTAGTGGATTCGGGCTTGGATTGCCCCCATTACTTTTAATGCGCGTTCAAGAACTGCTAACGTCGTACCCACGGGAGCCTGAGACGACATATCTGAAACGTTTAAATCGCCAGCACCAGCAAAACGTCGTCCATCTTCGACGACTTGATTCATTAATCCTGTGAGGACTTGGCTGGGTTCTTTGTACGGGAGTGGGAGAATATTGTCTCTAATAGCTCCAGAGGGAAGATCAACGTCTCTAAATTCTCCGGGGGCAATCGGCGTATCATCGCCTTTAATGCGAAGTCCCTTAGCTTTGAGGCCGCCCGGAAGGTTGCTAAGTGTCCCTGCATCAATAAGTTGCCTGAGAATTGAGGTGGCAGCTTTGGTATGTCCACCGATAAGATGTATGAGGCCGAAGTAGTAGAACCCGAAGCCGGGGATGTATCCGTAATGAACGAAATGCTGGCGTCTAATTTTGAGCTTGTCTTCTTCGAGCCAGTTGCGTCGGATTGAGAGGACCGTCGTGGTGCCTTTTTCGACCGTGACGACGTAGGGGAGTTTGATGCCTGTTTCTTCGCCATGTTTATCTGTATCCTCATAACCGGGTAAATCTAAGTTTGCGTGAATTTCTAAAATCTGAAACCGTTCATCCATTGATGCCGAGAAGCCTTGCTGTTCTGCTTTGCGCTTTTCAACTTCGTCCATCACACGTACGGGGTCGCCCAAATCTATGTCGCGGTAAAAACCAGCAACTTGTAGCTTACGAAGTTCATTCTTCGTCTTACGCATGCGATGAGTAATACGTTCTGCCGACTCAATATTCGCAGCGCCATAAGGGACAATAACGTCTTCTGCTGGAATGAACGGAGCTGTCTGTCGGTTCATGCTAGGGTCAAAGTAGATTTTCTTGAATGCGTTACCTGATAGGGCAACTGAGAACAGCATGCGCTCGTGTTCTGGGCGGTACTCTTGCATTACATTGGTCAGCTCATTATTCATATCTGCCTCAACACGCGCAGCAGATTGAATTTTCTCAGGAGTCTCTTTACCAATAATTTCTGTTCTTACCGGCCCTGCGGCTGGGAACGTTTCCATGATTGTTTCTGACTGGAACTTAACAGCGGCTTCCATCAAGAGCGGATGGTAGACACCACAAGCACCGGGCCAAGGTTCTGTACGTTCTTCGTACTTCAAACCCAGCAACTGCAATCCTTTAACGTACGTCTCTAGCCAATCTTTACGACTGCTAATATCTTCTTCAACGTCACCAAGTAGTTCATAGGCAAGACTTAATAGCCGATTCTCAGGGATATACTCCGCAAGATTTGCGTCGAAATCTTCCGTATTCTCCGCATGGCTCATATGCATTTCAAAGCCGGGGCCAGAAATATGAACTTCTTCCGGATCAACAATCTCAACTTGCATATCCGGTTCGGAACCATCGTCCAATGATCCAAGTCCCTGTGGGGCAGAATATAAACCTTTATCTATAGCCATTAGTAATACCCCATCCGTCTTTGCGACTTAAATATCTTTATCGGTTCCGGTTCATCTGATGGAAGTCGGATAAACCCGCCTTGCCTAAAACGTAGAAGTGCTAGAGTAGTTGAATCCACCAAGTCGTCATTCTTACCAGAGGGAAAATCATTACATTCCTCTATAACTTCTCTAGCCCATCTTCTATCTGGAGTCCAGACAATTCCGGAAGCAAAAAGATCCGTAACAGCATTAACACGAGAAATCTTGTCTTGGCCTTTTCCCGGAGTGAACTCACTAATGGGCACACCGGTTCGGCGCATCTCTTGATACAAAGCAGATCCATTAGACTTCTTCTCTACTATAAAGGAGTCAGGGTTCCATTCTTTGTATTGCTCTAATACTAACTGTTTTAATTCAGGATATTCTAACCGTTCTTTTATGGCATTGAGTAGGATTATATTATGGTTCTTTGTTTCTTCATTAAAAAATACCCCCCAGACCGTTAGGGCATTGTAGTCAGCGCGGGTGTTTGCTTCTTGGGCGGCGTCGAGTGACATGATGATAAACTCACATGGCGGGGGATTATCTTCCTCCCATATCTGCCACCACTCTCTCTTTATAAGAGCGCCTTCTTCGGAGGTCGGCTCCTGCATATACTGGGCTTGCCAGTACCGCACATCCATCGACGCTTTCTTAGCCAGCAATTCTTCGATAGGCCAGAACTCAGGCCACAATGGTTTTTCGTTTAAAATAGCAGGGAATTCAACAACTTCCCACTCGTCTGAGTCATCGTTACGTGTCATGTGGTCAATGATCTGCCCAGTCAGATCCATCTTCGACCATCGCGTCATCACGACAATTATTGCACCTCCCGGCATGAGTCGCTGCACTGGGCCGGATTGGAACCACTCCCACGCGGGATTAAATACATCGGCTCGGTTTTGTTTGGCATCCTGCTCAGAATGGGGGTCATCAATAATGAACAGGTCAGACCGCCGACCAGCAAGAGCACCGCCAACACCGATAGCAAAATATTCGCCATTAAAGTTAGTACCCCACCGAGATGCCGACTTTGAATCGGCTTGGAGTTCCACTTGGGGAAAGATGTCATGATATAGGTCACTCCCGACTAAATTACGCACTCTGCGACCAAAAGTAACCGCCAAATCAGCGGTGTGAGAGGCCATAATGACCTTTTTATGGGGGTATTTCCCAAGGAACCACGCAGGGGCTAAGTACGAAATCATCTCCGATTTCCCATGTCTGGGGGCGATATTGACGATAACGCGCTTCTTTTTCCCCTCTGCTATCTCCTCAAAGATCTTTGCAAGCCGATAATGGTGGGGTCCAACCTTATATCCGGGGTAAACATGCTTAATAAACGTTAAAAACTCGTCACGACTCTTTGTTTTGATTAAATTTTCGTGATAAATCGACAATAATTCCATTGTACGACGCTTTTGTTTGTCAGGCATCGTTGTTAAAGACGCTTTTAACCTGTTTAACGCCTCTGGAGTTATATTTAAATTGTATGCTGTCATGCGACGGGGGGTAATTCAGGTTCTTTTAGGCCCCATACTACGTCTAAATAGACGCATTCACACTCAACACACTCGATATTGCCTGATACAAGCAGCATAAACTCCGGACATTCGCACTTAGGGCAACACAAAGCCAAATCATCCGGGTTTGCCGTATATGGGATCGGAAAATTAATGATGTTACTTATTTTCTTCCCCTAAATCTTCGTCTAGATATTGGGTATTATCGGGTATGTATTCGGTATTAGGTACTACCGTATATTCGATGTTCTCAAGAATGGTTAGCAGCTCTTTCTCAACCTCTTCAATTGGTTTTACTGTGATCGTTGTCTCAGTTCGTTTCTTAAATGCGTCTACTCCGTCTACTTCACCGAGTTTGGAGAGCGCGGCGATACGAGATCGTGGATCTTTGGCATGTTCAACTTCGTAAACGAGTTTATTGACGACGTAGAGTTTGAGGTCGGATAGTTCATCGACGAGCATACAGTTTGTTTGGGCGACCATCCCGGCAAGGTAGGCCATGACTTCGTTTGGGTATCGGGCATAATCGGGTCTCATATCGGGGTCAGACATCATTTGCTTTGCTAAGGAATTGGCTTCGGCTTGGTGATCTGCATTAGGTTGAATTGGAGTCCCAGAAAGATCAGCTAAGAGCTTGATTGTCCTAGCACGCATTTCCAATTCTTCAGATGGAGTTAAATCCGGTAAAGCTTCTGATGCTTTAGACGGTAAAGGAATATCTTCTTCTATATCTGGAACGTACTCGTGCATGGGGTATCCCAAGTTTGTATACAGATAGTTTGCTATATACATATGGCATATGCAAGGGGAGGTAAGGAATCCTACCCGGGGGGTGTTCCTATAACACGTTCTATTAGTTTGGGTTTTGTAAAACTTGCTGACTATTTGTGTGGATTAAGGGGTATGGGGTCGCGCAGGAGTCCCAGATTTATTTTGGGGGATACCCATCTAGTGGGGTCTACGTGTCCAGGTTCCTAGACATTGCGAACGGAATAGCGCATCATTCTCCCATGCCGCAGATGTCCTGCGGTACTAACAGAGGTAATGACAATGACCGATTTACATATGCCTACGGTTGTGACGTTGATACGTGAGATGTCCAACAGTATGACTGACTATGATTATCAGAAGAGTAATGCTGAGTACTATCGTGAACGATGCGAGAGTCTTAATAAACAGATACGCAAGTTAGAAGACAGGGTCGCGCTAATGGAAAAAGAAATAGCAGAGTACAGCTCGGCAAGTTTGGTTGAGTAGATTGATTGACCCGAGGCGCGGCATGGTGTCGCGCCTCTTTTAACCTAGAGGTGATTTATGAAAAATGCAAAAATAAAGAATGTGTGTGGTTACTTTATGCATACCGGTATTGGTTTGTTCGGAGTAATGATACTTGCGGTATTTATGAAAGACCTATCCATGCAGTTCATATGCTGTGTTGCTGGTACTTTCGCGGTAGGAGTGTGGTCTGGCGCAGAATTACAGCGCACCGTACGCGACGAATTCTAAATAAAGGTTGATCGTTCGGGGGGCTTCGGCCCCCCTTTTTTTGTGCCTGCGTTTTGATGCCAGTTATGTGTTGTGGGGCGCGATCATGTGTAGCGCGTGTGTGGCTCGGCGTTAAAGCATTCAGTTCCTTTACTTCCCATAGGATTATGCTATTCTATCCCTACGCCGTAGATGTCCTGCGGTGCTAACAGAGGTTATTAACATGAAGAACATTGATATCAAGTATGACGAAAAGAAAGGTCTCATTCACTTAGTGATTGACGTTAAGAAAGAGATCGGGCCAAGCAAGTCGGGCAAGACCATTATGGTCGCGACGACTGAGGGTAACACCAGCCTTCCAATTCCGGGAGTCGGAACCATCAAGCTTGGCGTGAACTGCTACAAGTAGAGTCGCCTCGGGGGGTCGGGCAGCATTGCTGCTCGGCCCTTTTTTTGTGCCCGCGATTTGATGCCAGTTATGTGTCGTGGGGCGCGTACGTGTGGCGCACCGCGTAGGACAATGCTAGACCATCTCTGCTTCCTTGACTTTGTTGGCAATGTGTGCTAACGCGATGTCCGTACAGACTATGTGACATGAGATAGTGCATTTTTTTACCAAGTCCTGAGGCAGCCGTATGGCCTCATAACCACACAAACTTCATTTAGTAAAGTCATCACGCCATGTTTTGTTCCGTACTTTGTACCAATGTTCCGATATGGTAAATCAAATTGGAACAGGATTTTACGTTGTAAATCAATGACTTAGACCATTTTGTTCCAATGTTCCGCTGTTTTTCAGATAGGACGGGGACTGTCGAGCAGAATCAGGTTAGCTTGTCAAGGAACGGCAAACACCTATCCCATCCAGTCTGGCAAAAGGGGGGATGTCCTATTTCTAAATCACTGGAACATCGGCACAATTAGGGTGTTTATGTGTCAATATCTATCTATATAAATAATAATAATTAATAATAAATACAATAACTTACAGAGACATTCAGGAACTGAGCAATCCCCGATTTAACCCAATTTAGCCGCGTATGTGTCCAAGTCGTTTTTTGGAACATCTGGAACAAGCGGAACAAACTCTACTAATCTCATATCTGCAATTCTTTCCTGATCTCTATGGGGCGAAAAGCCGCGTATCGAAAACTTGACGCGAAAAACTTCGCGGCGCACAATGCTTGCCGTTGACCGCTTTTCCACCACACTGAGGAGATATGCAGATGATGACCAAACAACACTACACCATGCTAGCTAACGGTATTAAGCAAGCTATGGATGAGGCTACTGGAGATGAGCAGCTAGGGATCATGGCTGCCGTAGAGAAGCTAATACCTGTACTGGCCCTAGATAATCCTAGGTTCAGTCCGATCCTATTCCGCGCTAAGTGCGGTATGTATACGTTGACGTTCGACAAACAGTACGAGTTCGACTATGACCCGTATGCAGGTTCAGACATGACAGGAGGTAAGTGACATGACGGAAGATGGATTACAAGACGCAGAAAAGTACAAAACAGCCGTGATTAATCACGAACGTCTGCACGACATAGTTGCGAAGCCCATGAGTTCATGGACAGTAAACGACTGCTACGATTTTCTGATTCTAAGTGACAACAAGGGAGATAAGTGACATGACATTGCTAACAATGCCGAAAGTATTAGAGAGCCTTACAGACCACGTGCTTGCACAGGTCAAGGTTTCAGCGTATTCAGGCCAGAAGTCAAACAAGCACAAGGCAAGCGAGTACAGCATCAATGAGGGTGCTAAACAGACTGTGATGAAGGTCTCAGAGGACTTGTTCGTCAATGATACAGGCTTGTCTGCCATCGGGAAGTACCGCACTCGCATGGACAATTGGATGCGGAGAGTCGCATACCCGTGGGGTAACGGACTGTGGCTGGTGTTCGCGCCAGACATTCCAGAGTTCGAGAAGCAATATGCAGAACATGAGACCGCGTTCTATGCCTTAGTCGAGTCATGGCTCAAGGACTATGAGGATCGTGTTTCATTTGCTGCAATGCAGCGTGGGCCATTGTTCAACCGCGCAGACTATCTCACCGTCAATCAACTGAGAGCCAAGTTCAAGATTAGGAAATTCCTATTCGATGTTCCCAAGGGCCACTTCGCAGTCAAGCACTCTCAGGATATGGCAGACAATCTGCACAAGCACTTTGAACGACAGACTCAGGAACAGATTAGCGTAATCCTAGCCAAGCAATCTCAGAAGCTGGTCAAGGTCATGCAGTCTATTAGCAGGGGCTGTGGGTTCAGCACCAAGCCCGACAAGAAAACGGGCGGTATCAAGCTAGTCAAGAACCGCATTGTCTCTGCCACGGTAGAGCAAGCCCAAGCACTGTGCGATCTGTATGCCACTTGTAACCTAGCTGCTGATCCTGCACTAGAGCAAGCCAGACTAGACCTCAAGCAAGTGCTGGACGGCATTACCGCAGAAAAGATACGTGACTCACAGTCACTACGCGCCACGATCAAGGATCGCGTAGAGGATATCTTGGACGCGTTCAAGCCCACGCTTGACTCGCACATTGCCAATGCTGCTGCCTCAGCAGGTGATGAGGACTTGATCGACGACGATGAGGACGGGGTGACGGCAGGTGAGGCAGACACAGCTGATACGGACTCTGCTGATCCAGCTACTGAGACGAAATTCGAGGATTTGATCGCGCTGTTTTAAATTATTCGCGGCGCACAATTTGCGCGCCGCCTCTTCAATACACTAGGAGATACTGACATGACTACGACGACAATCAACACAGGGATTCAGTTCCTGAACCACGCAGAGTGCGTGGAAGCTATCCTTGCAGCTGGTGCTGCTGGCGTTACTACGCTTGTGGTAGGCGAGGCTGGTACGGGCAAGACTTCGATGCAGAAAACACTGAGCAAGCTATTGCCCAAGCACGTGCCCATCTATGCTGACATGGCGGTGATGGACGTAGGCGATATCATCATGCGGATGCCGTTCCGTAGGGACGATGGCACTGTCGTGCTAGAGCCAGCCGTTAGCAGTCTGTTTAAGATGGACGACCCACGCCCCAAGCTAATCATGCTTGACGAGATTGGTAAGATGCCACGCATCTTGCAGCCCACTGTGACGCGACTCATGCAGGAGCATACCGTAGGTGACGAGCCATTGCCGGACGGCAGTATCGTCTGGTGCACTACCAACAACGTGACTGACGGGCTAGGTGATGTTATCCCTGCGCACACTGGCAATCGCATTATGATCCTGCACTATGCCAAGCCAGACTCAGAGCAGACCAATGCGCACTTCACTGACGTAGGTGTGTCTGCGCTAACACGCGCTTGGATCGCTATGAACCCTCGGGCTTTTCACTCGTACATGACCCACGATCTCAAGGACAATCCGTTCCCGTTCAGCCCGACACGGCGTGGTCAGTTCGTATCACAGCGTTCGATGTTCAAGGCAGACAATGCTGTGGTAAAGAACCTGTCCACTTTGCGTGACTCTGTTGCTGAGTCTATGCTGTCCGGTCTAGTTGGTGCGGCTGCCTCACAGAGTATGATGGCGTTCTTCCGGATGGCCTCGGACATTCAGCCAGTCAAGAAAGTGTTCAAAGACCCACAAGGTACTCCCGTCCCCGACAAGGATGCTGCACTGTACCTGATGAACTTCAACGCCATCGACGCGATGGAAACACAAGACGATCTGACCGCGTACATGGACTACCTAGACCGCAAGGGCAGTGATGTGTTCACTGCGTTGTTCTTCACGATGGTACTCAGTGCAGCGCGTACCAAGAAACTTGCGCGATCCAATCCGCGTGTCTGTGCGTGGGCTAAAGTCGCTGGCAATTACCAGATGCTGATGTGATCTACCAATTAACTATCGGGAGAGTGTTATGTCTACGGCTATTGATGTTGCTACTGAACTTAAGCGCGAGTATTTATTCTTGCTACGCCATCCAGAGACGGCGTGGTACGGCAGTGTGTTCTTGCTTGGCAAGAATGAGATCAAGAAAGATATACCTACGGCAGCTACCAATGGTATTGATTGTTTCTATGGCGAAGAGTTCTTCGCTAGCCTGAACCGCAAAGAGCGTAGGTTCCTAGTTCTGCATGAGAACTTCCACAAGGCATACAAGCATATGCCAGCGTACCGTGACTACTTTAAACAAGACCCTAAACTCGCCAACATATGCTGTGACTACCAAGTCAATAGCCTGATCATGCAGCTGATCAAGCGCGATCCTGAGTTAGCTAGTATGCCTGACGGCGGCCTGTACGATCCTATGTTCGACGGCTGGTCTGTGCCGGACATCTGGCGGTATCTATCCAAGGGACGCAAGCGTGATGGCGGTGACGATGGCGAGCCAGTCAAGGGCGGTGACGGTGGCATCACGATCAAGAGCAAAAAGTTCGGCGGTGAGCCGATAGACAGTCACGAGTTCGGTGAGGGCTTAACTGAATCTCAGCGAGAGGAGATAGGCCGCAAGGTAGATGAGGCTCTGCAACAAGGCGGCTTGCTTGCTGGCAAGATGGGTAAACCGATACCACGCCAGATCAATGAACTGCTAGAGCCTAAGGTAGACTGGCGCACTGCGCTGGCAGAGTTCACTACCAATAGCGTCAAGGGCCGTGATGAGGCAACGTGGCGTAAGTATAACCGCAAGCGGTTCGCTGATGGACTTTACTTGCCAAGCACCCACAAAGAAACACCGTCAGAGATTGTCATTGCCATTGATCTGTCCGGCTCTATCAGCAACAAGCAAGTGCAAGAGTTCGCGGCAGAGATCGCTACGATCTGTGAGTCTGTCGAGCCTGATACCGTTCGCATCCTGTGGTGGGACACTGAGGTTCGCAGTGAGCAAGTGTTCACCGGACACTACGCAAACATTCGGGAGATGCTCAAGCCCGTAGGCGGTGGCGGTACACGAGCCAGCTGCATCAGCGAGTACGTGGTGCAGAAGTCAATCAATCCCGACTGCCTCATAGTGTTCACGGACGGCTGGTTAGAGAACGATATCAATTGGCAAGTCACTGCGCCAACATTGTGGCTGGTTACTGATCGCTCAGACTTCACTCCCCCCTCAGGCATCAAAGTAAAGGTAGGTAATTAATTATGGATATCCAACACAGCGCAAGCGCGATCACAAAGACACTACACCCTGCGTTCTACGCAGGGCTTACCACAGAAGCAGAGCAAGCATTGGGTATGCGATGGGGCTTATGGTATTTAGCTGAGGCATTGACTAAGGCATTCCCGTTGTATGTCACAAGAGTCAACGATGCAAGTGAGACCAAGGGCTTCGATCTGTCAGTCGAATCGGGCTACGTAGTCATGCACGTTAGATCGGTTCGCATGGAGCGTGGACGGATGAAGGGCGAGCAAGGGTACGAGGTCGCAGTAAACACTAACATGGTAACGTTGTCTGCACTGTTATCGCCTGTGATACAGAGCATCAACCTTGGTTACATTCTCAAGAACTTGACCGACAAGTCCAAGGAAGCGCACAAGACAATACAGAATGCTATTGATAGATTTAATCTGGCAGCGCGCAATGTTGTTTTTAAGATTGCAGATCGTCTAGCAGATCATGCGCAAGACAAAGTAAAAGACAAAGGCTGGACTTTGAATTCTGAATTAGCTACAGCATTGTTAGTTAATGTGTTCGAGAACAAGACACTCGCACCTGATAGCCGTACTGGATTAGAAGATGTCTATAGCAAGTATTTAGAACGAGAAAAGATTCTGCATCAAGAGCGCGGCGCATTGCGTAAACTATTAACAGGTAACAAGTGGCTGATTGGATACGACCAAATTAGAAGCAGGTACATCGTCGGCGCGGTGGACTCTACATGGATGGCAGACTTGACCGACAGACGCATCGGTGGAGAGTGGCTGTGTAGTTCGGACTTAGAGTCTGCTTATTACTCAGCACCGCTACTGCCTCTGCGTTCGTACAAGTCCTTAGATGATCTGCCCGATAGCATCCGCGATTCAGTCAAGGGCGCAATGCTTATGACCAAGCTACAGATGGGCGAGGCTTTCCACGGCAAGCCTGTAGACCCAGCAGGACTAATGCCTGATGCAATAGCGAAGCCATCCGGTACGTACACGATCTTACCCAATAACTGCTGGTACGATGAGGGTGGGATAGTGTACAAGGAATCTTTCAACTCACGCCATATTGTATTCGAGTTACTAGACCAGACCTGATGTTCATGTCCCCGTACAAAATTAATTTCCCTGTGTCGTGTCCGTTCACGGACACTCACGCCGTACCCGTTGTCAAGGAAGATGACGGGCGATGGCGCGTACACTTAGGGATCAAACACAATGTCCCCATCACATTGAGAAATACCAATGCAGATCACTACACCATCTATTACTCAGACAATCAATTGCCAGAGGACATGAGACTCAGTGTGGTGATGATTGCTGCTATATATTCGGGTGGCGTGGGTGGCGTAAGCACGGGTGGCGAGTTCATATCATTTAAAGAATTAGATTCCAATGGGATGTCTATGTACTTTAGGAGTATGCTACCTGATTGTTTATCTGATCTAGGGTGGCGCGTTGATGGGAACTGGTATTATGTAATAATGAGTACAGATAAGTTACTTGAGTTACGTGGTAAACAGATCAACGGAGAATGAATTGACACCTGAAGGAAAAGTAAAAGCAAAGGTAAAAAATATCCTAAAAGAACTCAATGCCTATTACATCATGCCAGCAACGGGTGGCTATGGGGCATCGGGTGCGCCAGACTTTATTGTGTGTTATCAATCTAGATTCTATGGCATAGAGTGCAAAGCTAACGGGAATAAACCAACTGCACTACAGATGCACAATCTAATGGCGATACGCAAAGCTGGCGGTTTTGGGTTTGTTATAGATGAAACTAACATCCATCAACTGAAGGACGATTTGCAAAATGACTAAGCGGAGAGCATCAAGTTACGATCCGATTAACCATCCTAAACATTATAACGTGGGTGGCGTAGAGACGATCACTGCTATTGAGTCGTGGGAACTTAACTATCATTTAGGAAATTGTGTTAAGTACATCTCCCGAGCAGGTCGCAAGGGTGATCGTTTAGAGGATTTGAAAAAAGCACGTTGGTACTTAGAACGAGAGATCACTAATCTTGAGGGTACAAAATGAATCACCTAATTAAAATACTAAAAGACTTTTGGATTACTCCACAAAAAGAATTGCTGCCAGACCCACACCGCTCAACAAAACGGGAAGGTCAGTTACAGCATGAGCAGTTCGCGTATATCGCTAAACTAAAATGGAAAGCCTGAGTGATTATATGGTTGAAGATCACAGAAAACGGTTGAAAGAATATAAGCAAGATGAGTCTAAGAAGCCAAAGTACATAGATGAAGATACCGGCAACTGTGACTTATGTGGTGAATGGTCTAGCAAATTAATTGATGAGGTATGCCCCCCATGTCGAACCCAATGGAAGATCAAGTAGAACCTAAGCGCAAACAGGGTCAGCACAAGAGTAGTCATCCGTGGCGCAAATATCCGAGGAAGAAAACATGAACGCTGAGATTGATATCGTTGATCGGTTGCGTGCAAAACCGCCTATCTATGATGATGCTAAAGCTGCGGCGGATGAAATTGTGCGTTTACGTATTATGGTTAAGAAATTAAATACTCAACTTTACTTCTACAGAAACTTTAATCAAAAACGCGAAGATGGAAAACTATGACTTCCAAAAAGAAATCGCCAAAGAAAAAAGAACACGCATATCAGCTCTACGATAATACGTGGTATCGGTCGGCGCATGGTCGTCCTCCCTATAGACATGAGTGCTGTGACTGTGGTTTAGTGCACAGTATTGAATACAAATATGAGAACGGTTCAGTGTGGGAGAAATGGAATGTCGATAAAAAAGCAACAACAGAGGCCCGTAAAGACCGTGCAAAAGCCGAGACCGAATAATCTATTCATTGAGATTTTTAGCGTAGCCATATTGACGATTGCATTCAGCGCGATTGTTGCTGGATTCGGCATGGTAGGCTGGATGTTAGTCGAGGGACTGATCGCCATACTGCGTATGATGTTTAAGATTGTAACGGGGACTTTATGAACGACGATGATTTGCGAGACTTGTTTGCTGTGTTCGCAATGCAAGGATTGATCTCAGTGAACAGTCAACAAGCGCCAGCGTATCAGCTAAACGATAAAGCTATTGCAAAGGCAGCGTACTCACAGGCTGATGCGATGCTCAGGGAACGTAACAACAAATGGGGCGAAAGGTAGTAAATGAAAATTCAGGAAAGCGTTTTATTTGCATATCGCACCAAAGGCGAAGCATTGGAAGTCGCAAACCACGTTGTGCAGAAGGATGTTGAGGTAGTGACTGTTTATATCAAGAACGGATTTGCTGCTGCGCAGGATCCCGTTTGCTATCTGGTATTGCCCAAAGAAAAAATATGAACGAACGAATTAAAGAATTTGAGAAACAATGTTGGGACAATCAAACTAATCATTTGCGAGCAAGATTCAACAACACTTTGGAGTTGAAGAATGAACCGCGATGAAGCAGTCAGATATGCGTCTGCCGAGTTTAATCAAACGTTCTACGACGCACTTAACGTGCTGATGGCGAAAGTTGATGCGCGAGCAAGGGCCGAGGAGCGCGAGGCGTGTGCGCGATTGTGTGAGGAACACAAAGCATTGCGTTTGGCAGAAATGATTCGTGCGGGAGATTATGTTGAGCGCATCTTTCAAAAGGAAACGCCCAGTGAGTAAAATAGACTAGTAATTATCTTACGCATTAACCTAGATAGTGTCTACGATAATCAACAAAGAATGTTTATTTGAGTCAACGTATAACCGATATAAGTGGGATGTCCCCACCATGAGGAGAGAGAGCGATGATGGATAGTCAAGAAGCAGAACGGTTGAATCGGATTGAAGCATTGGCAAATGCGGTGCGCCACCGATTACGTGAAGAGTCACCAGATGAAGTGGTGATAGCAGCACAGAAGTACTTTACTTTCTTGCAGGGCACTTCAGAAAAATTGTGTTCTTGTAAGGTAAGTTAATCATGGGGGCGGTGTAACAGCCGCCCTTCTAAAGAGAAAAATAATGTCTATAATCACGCTGGACTTTGAGACGTATTACGACAAGGATTATTCTTTGTCGAAGATGACTACTGAAGAATACATTAACGATCCACGTTTTGAAGTCATTGGCGTGGGGATCAAGGTAGATGACAACGAATCTGTCTGGCATACCGAAACAGAGTTCCTAAAGAATTTCGCGTGGGAAGATCACGCCCTCCTCTGCCACAACACTCTGTTTGACGGAGCGATCCTTGCATGGAAGTATGGTGTTATCCCTGCGTTTTATTTTGACACGTTGTCAATGGCGAAAGCATTACACGATACAAATGTGGGCGGCTCATTAAAAGCTTTGGCAGAACGATATAAGCTAGGAGTAAAAGGCGATGAAGTCATTCATGCGTTGGGTAAACGGCGGGTCGATTTTAGCTATGATGATCTTAACCGTTATGGAAACTATTGCCGTAATGATGTTGATCTTACCTATAGTCTTTTTCTTAACCTCACGAATACATTTCCCAATTCCGAACTCAAACTCATTGACCTTACCATCCGGATGTACACCAGACCGCTATTAAAAGTTAATGATTTTTTGTTGGTAGACAGGCTTGAGAACGTAAGAAACATGAAACACGGTTTACTCACCGCGCTCATGTCAGAATTGGAATGCGATACGCCAGAGGAAGTCCGTAAGAAGTTAGCCAGCAATCCTCAGTTTGCAAAAGTATTAGAGAAGTATGGCGTAACAGCACCCAAAAAGATTAGTAAGACAACGGGTAAGGAAGCACTTGCACTTGCTAAGACTGATGAAGAATTTATTAAACTACAAGAACATGAGAACCCTATTGTGCAGCAACTGTGCGCGGTTAGGTTGGGTACTAAGTCAACATTAGAGGAGTCTAGAATTGAACGCTTTATCTCCATTGGAGCGAGGAATCGTGGATACATACCTGTGCCTCTTCGGTATTATGGTGCTCATACTGGTCGTTGGAGTGGTATGGATTCTGTCAATTTCCAAAACTTACCCTCCAGAGATAAAGATAAAAAAGCGTTAAAGAACGCTATCGTAGCCCCTGACGGACATGTCGTTATCAATGCAGACTCTAGCCAGATTGAAGCCCGAGTATTGGCGTGGCTGGCAGGACAAAATGATTTAGTTTCGCTTTTCGCGAAAGGCGAAGATGTGTACTCCACGTTTGCATCCAAGATTTATGGTAGGACAATTACCAAGGCAGACCCAATAGAACGGTTTGTAGGCAAGACCTGCATCCTTGGGTTGGGCTACGGGACAGGTGCTGCAAAGTTACAACAGACATTATCATTAGGTGGGGCGGTACTAGACCTAGAACAATGCAAACGCATTGTCGATATCTACCGGACGGAAAACTACCGAGTCCCTGAACTTTGGAAAGAATGCGATACCGCACTGCAACAGATGATGGGTGGTTCAGTTAAGAGAGACATTCCTTTAGCAAACTCTGTATGTTCCATATCTCCCGGGAGCCGTATACTTTTACCAAATGGTTTAGCAATTCACTATCCAGAATTACGTATTGGAGCTGCTGGCAAAATCACTTACAAGTCTCGCAGGGGTGAGGTCTTAATCTGGGGCGGCGCTATAGTTGAGAACATAGTGCAAGCATTGGCTAGGATTATTGTAGGTGAACAGATGATTAAGATAGCCGATAAATACGAAGTAGCATTGACCGTTCATGATTCAGTTGTCTGCGTTGCTAAAGAAAGTGAATTATATGAAGCACTTGCATATATAATTGAGTGTATGTCCACAGCACCAGAATGGGCTGTCGGCTTGCCTGTCGCTTGCGAGGCTAAACACGGAGCATCATATGGGGAATGCTAATGATCAAGTGGAGTTTCAGCGGCTTAAAAGATTACATTAATTGCCCCAAGCAATACCATGAAGTCAAAGTATTACAGCGGTTCACTAAAAAGATTAGTGAAAAAATGTTGTACGGATCAGATGTACACAAGGCACTTGAAGATTACGCACGAGATGGAACAGAGTTACCTAAGAACTATCAACGGTACAAATTAATTGTAGATGCGCTATTGGAACGGGAAGGTACTAAGTACATTGAGCATAAGATGGCGTTAGACATTGCATTGAAGCCATGTTCTTTCGACGCAGAAGATTACTGGGTGAGAGGTATTGTTGACTTGATGATTATAGATGGAGATGAAGCATTAATCGTTGACTATAAAACAGGCAGCAATAGATATCCTGATCCGAAACAATTGAAGTTGATGGCTCTAATGACATTTGCAAATTTTCCACAAGTTGAACGTATTAAAGCGAGTTTGATTTTTATAGCCCACAGTGCATTTGTACCAGAGGAATATACACGCGGAGATGAAGGTGCGTTATGGGCACCATTCAAGTGGGATATAGAACGGTTAAATTATTCTGCAAAGTTTAATTCATGGCCTGCAAATCCAACCGCACTGTGTAGATATTGTCCTGTTAAGTCCTGCGAATTTAATGAAGCATAATGGAGATATGAAATGCCTTACGTGAATAAATCTAGACCATACAAAAAAGAATACAAACAACAGTTGGAACGTGGTGAACATGAGGATAGAATGGAGCGTCAACGCGCACGGCGCAAGGTTGATAAAAAAGGTGTTAGCCGTAAGGGTAAAGATGTGGCGCACGTAAAAGCATTGTCGAAAGGTGGCAGCAACGCAGACGGTATACGTCTTGAGTCACCACATAAGAACCGTTCGTTTCCGCGTAAGTCAAGCGGTGCGATGAAATAGAGTTGGTTGGTAAATCTTGCGATTAGGCATGAGTGCGAAAAGATTGGTTATGTATATAACTTGTGGGTTCATGTCACTAAACCATGCCATCTTAGGAGTTTGTTATACCTCTAGTGGACGGATTGCCTAAGACGACTGACCCCCGTAAAGGGGTTATCTAACAGAGAAATTAAAAAATGCAAGTGATAGATAACGCAGCGATTAAAGTATCGTTGCCTCGGCAAGTTGCCGCTACAGTATTGTCGTCGGTTGAGAAAAGTGAGTTATTAAAAGACAAGGGAACCCATGCCGATATTCTGTTCAATTGGGAACATGAAGAATCATGGAGAGTGTCACTCGCTACAGACCAAAGTTTACCTAATACATCTACGCCAGTAATACCCTCACCCATAATAAGAGACTACGACTGGCCCGGGATATACAAGCCATTCGATCATCAAATAAAAACCGCCTCATTCTTGAGTGTAAGACCACGTGCCTTTTGTTTTAATGAAGCTGGCACAGGAAAAACTTCGGCGGCGATATGGGCGGCAGACTACTTGATGAAGATTGGGGTAGTCAAACGAGTATTAGTAATCTGTCCGTTGAGCATTATGTATTCCGCATGGCAGAACGACATTGTAAGAACTGCTATGCACCGCACTTGTTGCGTAGCTCATGGCGATAGAGAGAAGAGAATAAAAATTATTAACGGAACTTATGACTTCGTGATAATTAATTACGATGGAGTCAGTATCGTTAAAGACACTATTAAGAAGAACCAATTTGATTTAATAATAATTGATGAAGCAAATGCTTATAAAACTACGTCCACTAACAGATGGAAAACTTTAGCAGGGATTATAGAATCTAAAACTTGGTTGTGGATGATGACGGGCACACCAGCATCTCAATCGCCTACTGATGCGTTTGGCTTAGCCAAATTAATATCGCCATACCGAGTTCCCAAATTCGCAACAGCTTGGCGTGATATCGTAATGAAACAGATCACGCGATTTAAATGGGTTCCTAAAGACAACGCCAAATCTAAAGTGCATGCTGCATTGCAACCAGCGATAAGATTCAGCAAAAAAGAATGTCTGGATTTACCTGCTGTGATGTATCAAACCCGAGATGTACCATTAACAGTACAAGTAGCAAAATACTATAAGACGATGAAACAACAGATGATGATCGAAGCCGTAGGGCAACCTGTGAGCGCAGTCAATGCAGCGGCAGGACTTAGTAAACTACTGCAAATCAGCGGCGGCGCGGTCTATACTGACAAGGGAGATGTACTAGAGTTTGATATCTCTCCGCGCCTAAATGAGTTGAAAGATGTTATTGACGAGACTGTAAACAAAGTTGTAGTCTTTGTTCCGTACATACATACCATTGAAGTAGTCACTAAGTTTTTACGTGATAACCACATAACGAACGCGGTGATTAAAGGTGATGTTAGTCCTAGAGGCCGAACGGAAATTATCAATAATTTTCAAACACAGATTGACCCGAGAATACTAGTAGTGCAACCACAGTCTGCATCGCACGGAGTTACTTTAACCGCAGCGGATACAGTTGTATTTTGGTCGCCAGTAATGTCAGTTGAAACATACATTCAATGTATAGGACGAATAGACCGAGTTGGGCAGAAGAACAAGATGACGATTGTACATTTACAAGGTAGTGAGGCAGAGCGCAGAGTTTATGCAATGCTACAAGGTAAGGTAGATAGTCATCTAAAATTAGTTGATCTATATAAACAGGAGTTAGACGAGTGAGTGATATAAACACAGAGGAGTTGGTCGGGGCTTTCCTATCTATCCGATCAGCACGAGATAAATTGTTGAGGGAATACGAGGCCGCAGATTCTGTGCTGAAAAAAGATCAGTCAGAATTAGAGATCGCTTTGTTAAACATTTGCAATGAAGTGAATGCGAACAGTATTAATACGTCATACGGTACTGTTATGCGCAAGTTGACCGAGAGATTCTTTTGCAATGATTGGGAGAATTTTTATCAGTTTGTTAGAGACAATGACGCTATTGAATTGTTTGAGAAACGTATACATCAAAATAACTTTAAAACGTACATAGCTGAACGAGGCGAAGAAGGTTTACCTCCGGGTATTAACGTGATGCGCGAGTTTGGTGTATCAGTACGCAAAGCATCTAAGTAAGGAACGAAAATGAGTAACGATATTATTTTGTCGATTAAGAATGAGTTATCCCAGATTGAGTTAGGGTTGGACGACGATACAAGGGCCGTAGCTGGACATAGTGGTAATACTACTAAGCGCATAAGTATCAGGGCTGGAGTGTTCCGCAAGTACGTTGGCGGTAAGGAAATTGGTGCGATTGAAGATCGCTTCATGAACGTTATCTTTGTGAAGATGGCACACGGCCCAAGCCGCACTCTTTATGCCAATGCCTACAAAGAAGGCGAGACAGCTGCACCTATCTGTTGGTCAACGGATAGCAAGAATCCAGATCCAGAAGTTAAGAATCCTAAATCAAATCGTTGCGACAACTGCCAGTACAGTATCAAGGGTTCGAGCCAGAGCGGTACGACTTCTGCTTGTCGGTTGACTTGGCGTACAGCTGTTGTATTGCCACAAGATCCTGCTGGCGATGTGATGCAGTTGATCATTCCTGCTAAGTCTATTTGGGGCGACGAGGTAGACGGCAAGCGTCCATTTAGGCCGTACATTCAGTTCTTGGCTAACCACGACATCAGGGCAAGTAGGGTCATTACACGCATGGCTTTCGATACTAATTCGTCTGCGCCTAAGCTTGTATTCTCCCCAGTTGGGGCTACGCCTCCATCAGATCTCCCTAGCGTTAACGAGCAAGCCAAGAGTGCCGCCGCTGAAAACGCCGTGAAACTAAATGTATATCAGTCAGATACAGCTACGGTAGAAGTCGAAGCAGCTGCGCCAACGATTGTAGAAGAGTCTGATAATTCAAAGCCTATTACATTTGTAGAATCAGATAAGCCAAAACCTGCTGAAGAACCCAAGGTAGCCGATCTTGTCAAGAAGTGGGCAAAGAAAGATAAGTAAATGACAGGCGTATACAGCGACAAATTACTACGGGCCGTCAGCGCGGGCGATGAGCAGTTGTTGGGAGTTAGATTAGGGAAGCTCTGTGTCAAAGCAAATCTTCCTGCTTCCTACGTGGCTATTGCATTGGAGTGTTCGCGTATGTCAATTCATACGTGGTTCCGAGGCGGTGGCATGCGAGAGAGCAAGCGAAGATATGTGGAAGCATTGATGCGCTTAATCGAAAAGGATATGGAAGAAGGACTCCTACCTGCTAGGTCAGTGTCTGACGCTAAGAAGTATTTTGAGGCCATACTTGGGATAAAAATCTAATTAGGTTTACTCCTGTGGTGAGTCTTGCCGGGGCTTAGCCCCCGGCCTTTTTTACTCTGTGGAATATGAAAAAACAATTTTACGAGAAACTACTACCAAAGCAGGGTGTCTATTGTGTAACTGGTATTAATGAAAATGGCGCAGTTAATCGGTTTGCTGAGACACTAAATGAACTATTTGAAATTCTAAAAGGACTAGAAGATAAAAAGTACAACACATTCATAGCACCATTAACGTTTAAATCGTTTAGTCGTATGGCTGATAACTCAGCCTATGCTAGATCGCTTTTTATTGATTTGGATGTTGGCGATGGTGATAAAAAATATGCAAGCAAAGATGAAGCATACAACGCATTAATAAATTTTATTGCAGACAAAGACTTACCGCCTCCGGTGATAATTAACTCCGGTAATGGTATTCATGCCTATTGGATTATGGATAGGGATATTCCTGTTGGAGAATGGAAACCCTATGCTAGAAGATTTAAAGAGTTTTGTTTAGATAACATAAAGATTGATCCAGCTATCACTGCTGACCCATCGCGGATTATGCGGTGTCCAGAATCATACAACTATAAGACTGACCCACCTAAAGAGACAGGATTTATTACGTCAGATTTCCAAGAGTGGGACTTTGACATGTTCAAGGACTTATTAGGATTACCTGATCCAGAACTAAATGATATTTTGGCAGAGGCTCAAAAAGGTCTTGACGACGATACGTTAAAATTATTAAAGCATGATAACTACGAATATTCTTTTGCAGAGATTGCTACGCAAAGTTTGATGGGCAACGGCTGCGCCCAGATTAAGTATGTTATTGAAAATGCCGAGAATTTAACAGAACCTTTATGGCGCGCAGGGTTATCTGTTGCGTGGGCATGTACTGATAAAGACGAGGCTATACACACTCTGTCCGAGGATCATGTAGGATACAACAGAGAAACAACAATAAAGAAAGCGGAGTTAACAGTTGATAAGAAAAATGGAAAACCCCAACCATACTCATGCGATAAGTTTAACTCAGAGAACCCCGGAGTTTGTGACGGTTGCAAGTTCCGATCAGAAATTAAAGGGCCAATTCAACTTGGAAGAATATTCCGGGAAGCGCCCACTACGACGGACGCAGTTTGGCAGGACGAGGATACCCAAGAAGTTCCAAAGTTTCCGGAGTTTTTAAAGCCGTTCGTCCGTGGATTGAATGGGGGTATTTATTACGTACCGCCACCAGCTAAAGACGAGGAAGGAAAAATAACTCAAGGCCAACCTATTAATATTTTTAGGCACGACCTATATCCGATAAGACGTATGCAAAGTCCTCATGATGGAGATTGCTTACTGATGAGATGCGTACTTCCGAAAGATGGGGATAGAGAGTTTCTGTTGCCTATGAAAGCGGCACAATCTCCCGATCAATTGAAAACAATACTGCCAACTCATGGGGCATCATTTGATAACGATCATGTAAAACATGTTATGAGATACATTAAAAAGTGGGAAGATTATATGAAAGATATGAAATCAGCAGAACAGATGCGCATGCAGATGGGATGGGTAGATGACAAAAGCGCGTTTGTTATTGGGTCAATAGAGATCACACCAGACGGCAATGAGCGTCCATCTCCTTCATCTCCGTTTGTAAGAGGCATATCTAAGTTATTGAAACCTTTTGGGGATTATGGTTTATGGCAAAAGTCATTTGCTGAGATGAATCGTCCCGGATACGAGATGCATGCCTTTGGCGGTTTAATTGGTTTTGGGTCACCTTTGGTTAATATGACTTCCACTAGCGGAGCAGTTGTTTCATTTGTTGGTGAGTCGGGCGTTGCCAAGACAGGAGCGTTATACAGCTGCCTCAGCATATGGGGAAACCCTAAAGAACTAAGCGTCTTTGATGCTACTGACAACGGTATGATTGGGCGATACTTAGGGTTACACAACCTTCCGTTAGGATGTGACGAGGTATCAAACAAAGATCCGAAACAGCTTTCAAATCTTATCCACAGAATTTCCCACGGCAAAGCTAAGATACGTATGCAGGCTTCGGTAAACGCAGAACGAGAACATGAGATGTCAGCGTCTTTATTATCTCTCATGACTACCAACCAGCCGATCTACGACAAGATGATAGCACTCAAAGGCAGTCCGGACGGTGAGATGGCACGTATGGTGGAGTTCACTATACCAAAGCCTCCGGGTCTTACTGGCATTTTGGGCAAGGAGATTTTCGATCCATTTCGTTATAATTATGGGCACGCTGGCCCTTTGTTTGCTAAATATTGTTACAAAGTTGGTGAGACGTATATCCGTGAGTTGATTAGCAAATGGAGTAAACGGTTTGTTGCTAGCTTTGGCGATGACGCTGCGTACCGATTCTATGACAATATTATCTCATCAGTGTTTGCTGGCGGGGAATTAGCTAATGAAGCTGGCATTATTAAGTTTGATTTGGATAGGATTTATAAAATTGTCGTAGCCGCTTTTTGCGATTTACGTGATCATACCCCAGTCAACAATACAGATTTTAAAGCACTTGTTGGCGAGTTTGTCAATAAGAATCAGCGTAATTTTTTAGTGTTGGATGGAGACAGAGTAGTATCAGAACCTTATGGCCCATTAGTCGGGCGCACAGAAGTGCATACAAGTACTCGGTATATATCAAAGACAGAGCTTAGAAAGCATTTAGCTGAATATCAAGTTAGTATTAGGAAGTTTGAACATATCTTGAAGGAAGAAGGTATGCTGGTCTACAAGGATAAACAACGTTTATCTAATGGTTGGAGGCAGGGTCAGAGTACGCCGCCTATAGCAGTGTACGGATTTAAGATGGATTTAAATGAAGATGTCTTTGAAAAGTCAGCTGGATGATCCTATTTGGTTATTCCCATTTGAAGGGATGAGCGTGGGGGACAGTTTCTTTGTCCCCTCTGTTAAACCATCTCATCTCATATACATAATAGATACGCGCGCCAAGGCAGCTGACATCCGGATTAAAGCTTATACTTCGGTGAAGGATGGTTGCCTTGGCGTACGTGTTTGGAGAATAAACTAATATCCGCTACTATTATAGTATTCCACTGCGCGACGCATAACCATATCCCTAGTTTCTTTTAATTGTCTAACTTGGTCTGCGTATTCTGCTGGCGGCCTATCACTAGTTTGCAATTCATGGATCGCAGTTGTAATCTTTTTTAATGGCCCACCGTTAATTTTATCGTACATAGCTACTAATTTTGGCGCTTCTGGGTTATTTGATACGTATGCTCTCCAGACATCTGGACGGACTGATAAAGTATTTAATTTCTCTTTCATGTCCTTCATTTTCTTTTCCATTTCAGCGTATTCCCGAGCATCAATGCTTGTACGTTTGCCAATAAAGTTTCCAAAAGGTAACAATGCAACTTTAGGATCTATAGCTTTATCTCCCATCAAACCATGTGCTGATTCATCTATCATTTGTGCTATACGGGCATAACCATCAGTCCAGTTACTAGCAAAGTAATGTATGGTAGCAGGATCCCATGTAATGGCACCGTCAGTTAATTCAGCCATATGTCTAGAAGCGTCTTTATAAATTTGCGGGATATAATCTCCACCTTCGTAAACCCCGCCATACTTAGTCATACTTGAGTTATGAATTTGCCTACCGAAAGTATCTTTGTTTATTTTGTATTCGACGATAGGGCGAAATACAGACGGTAAGATAGAGTCAGCCACCCATGCAAGGGGATCATCGGCTGGATTAAATTCAGCAGCTGGTAAAGGAAGATAAGATTCTCTAACAAGCAAAATAGTGTTACCCATAAAATCAGATGGTTTAGAATGTCCATATAACAAAGACATAGCTTGCGCCCCAATACCGGCAAGCGCGCCACCACCAAATCCCCAAGGAATTTGCACAAAGTTATTATCTTTGCCCATAGCATCCTTGCCAAGAGGGATACGCCAGCTGCGAGTCCACATACCTTTATCATCATTAGCAACTTCATTGCGGCCTTGTTCATCATTACCAGCAAGCATATACGACATGTTGTATGCAACCATGCCAGCACCAAACAATGAAGCCATTAGTATTTGAGAAGTCTTTTTACGTTCCATAAACCGCGCAACAAGTTTGTCAGATGCTTCCTTAGCCTTTACGACTGCCTCAGACTTTGCGATATTAGCTAATTCGCTTGCATCAGGAGCGCGTTTATTTTTAGCCATAAAACTATTTACGGCTTTATCTAATTGAACTTTATGCTGGAGTTCAGGCGGTAATTGTTTTAAGAACGCTTCTGGCGATAGAAACGCTGGCATGAGGGCATCCATAGCGCGAACAGCACCTGTCGCGTTAGCTCTCCAAAATGAAAACAGACTGCCCAGCTGCCGACCATATGTTCCAGAATGTTCATAGTTAATTAGTTCTTTTGTAAAAGTAGCAGCGCTATCATTTATACCTTCACGTTCTGCGGCAGTTGGTTGGCGTTTATTATCTTTGACGAACTTCTCTAAGTTAAATTCTTTAGCCGTTGCAAATGCATTAGCCCTAGTAGTTAACTCAAACATATCGCCATAATGATCTGTAATCTTTCGGATTTGGTCAGCAGTCTTGGCTATACCGCCTTGTGCTTTTACGTCGCTAAGTAGTTTGTCATATTTAGCTTGGTTACTTAATCCCTCAACCCAAGATGTACGACCACCACGTTTAATATATTCTTGTAGATCTTTTATGTAAGGATCTTTAGCAGCCATTGCATCAATTTCTTTAAACTTGCCTTCTTCATATAATTTGGCAAATTCGTATGTCTTAAGCACTCCACCGTCTGTAATCTTTTCAATCATACGACCTAAAAATTGACCGCCTTTTGCATAACCCATTTCAGCCATGATTGCAGTTGTGTTAGTCAAAGCATGTCGTATAAAGTTAAAAGGCGCAAATGCTACGTTAAGCCGTGTATGTCCCATAGAAACTTTCTGAGTAAGACTACCTATCGCATTGATGCCCTTG
>Ga0209829_10000379_pt1 | contig 41627 bp, 26 predicted proteins | sample C_140205_EF_Meta_FD_187311 | JGI IMG/M metagenome (GOLD analysis project Ga0209829, IMG submission 187311) | Freshwater microbial communities from Lake Croche, Canada to study carbon cycling - C_140205_EF_MetaG (SPAdes) (version 2) | ecosystem: Environmental > Aquatic > Freshwater > Lake...
TGGATCATTGAGGGCCACGGCGTCGATCCCGACATCGTGGTGGACAACGACCCCGCGCGGGAATTCAAGGGCGAGGACCAGCAGCTCGACCGTGCGATCGCCGAGATCGTGACCGAGCTGAAGACCCAGCGCCAGACCCTGCCCCCGATCCCTGCCTGGCCCGACAAGCACGTCGACCCACCGAAATCATAGCCCGCATCATCACGCTCGCTTGAATGCAAGGCCCCGGAGAAATCCGGGGCCTTTTGCTGTCCGGCGCACGGAGCCGGCGGGTATTTTTACGGTGCGGCGGGAACGCAACTTGCCAGTGCCGGGCGCGGCCTTATCTCTAATGGGCAGATGTTGGCCATCCTGTACCTTGTGTTCATCGGTATCCTGGCCTTCCAGCTGCAGACCCGCGTCGCCCTGCTGGCCGGCTTTCGGGGCCTGCCGCGATACCTCTGCTCCCTGGGCCTGACGCTGTTCCTGGCAAACTGGGTGAATTTCCTGCTCTATGTCCTGCTCGGCTGGGGAGGACTCTACCTGCGGCTATCCTGGGTCCTCCTGCTGCTGACCGTTTTGTTTCTCTCCGGCTTCTGGAAGGCGGCCAATCTCCGGCCCCCGCCGCGCACACCCGCCGGTCCGTGGAATTTCTGGTTCCTGTTCCTCGCGGTCTTCGTGCTGGCGCGCTTCTATGCCGGCCTCGATGTGGACGGGGGGAACAACGTCTGGAGCGTCTTCAATTTCGTCGACACCGCCTTCCACCTCTCGGTGGCCAACGCCTTCATGGCCGCGCCGCATTTTCCGCCCATGGATCTGGACATGGCGCCGTATCCCCTGAAATACCACTTCCTCGCGGATTTCCATCTCGCCCACCTCGTGAAGCTCGGGCTCCCGGCCCTCAGTTCAATCTGGATCATGAACCAGGTCAGCGCCCTGGTGATGGTCGGCACGCTCTGGGCCACCTTCGAGCGCTGGCTGCGACTCCCGTCCCGCTGGATCATGCTCGCCGGGCTGATGTTCCTGTTCATGAACACCGCACTGGTGAATCTGATTCACTATCTCGTGCTGCGTCCCTCGTTTTTTGACGCAGGGAATCCATTCTTTGGGTTGCTGCGGTATCCCTACTTCAACTTTGAATCCCTGCTGGCGAACATGCTGGAGCCCCAGCGCGGCCTGCTGTTCTCCCTGCCCATTGTATTGTTGATCCTTCACGCCACCTTCGGCGCGCGGCCGGCGGGCGCACCGGACCAGGCGGACCGGAGCCGGACCCTCTGGGCCTTCAGTCTCGTCTGCCTCCTGCCCCTCGGGCACATCGTGGCGTTCGCCATCCTTGTCCCCTGCCTGCTCCCGGCGCTCTGGCGACAGCGGGTCTGGTTTCTGGGCCGTTTCCATTTTTGGCTGCCGGCCCTCGCCATCGGGTGCTCCAGCTGCTGTATCTCGTCGCCTACGGCCCGCCGGCCAATGCCGCCTTTTCCGGGTGGTCCACCACCGCGCTGATGCCGTTGCGGGATTTCGCCGCCCTGCCTTCCGGACTCCGCCGCGCGGCCTTCTGGTTCTTTGCCGACGGGGACTTCCTCTTTTGGGGTCTCGTGCTTGCCGTGATTGCCTTCGTGAGGCGGAACCGCCCCGTACCGGAGGCGGGTGAGACTCCCGGCTTGTGGCCCTTTCTCGTCCAATGGCGCGGGTATTTTGCCGTGTGCGGCGGCGGCTTCATCCTGATTAATTTTTACCGGTACAGCTTCGACTGGGGGGACAGCAACAAGTTCGTTTTCTTCCTCAACCTGGGCCTGGCGCTGGTCATCCCGCTGGGCCTGGCCGACCAGTTCGCCCGGCGACACCGGCTGCTGGGGCACGCCCTCTGGGGGTTCTTTTTCCTGCTGTGCACGGCGCCGCCGGCCTATGCCTTCTACCTGAACGTCATCAATCCGGGTCCCCGCAATGGCACCGTAATCCTGTTCACCCAGAATGGCCGCGAAGCGGCCGCGTGGATCCGGCAGACCTTGCCACCCGGGGAACTCATTCTCACCGCCGCCAACAACGACATCCATTTCATCACCCCTCTGGCCGGCCGACCGACCCTGACCGGAATCTACGGCGACTCCAACCGCTACCGGCAGGACGAGCGGGAGGAGCAAATCCGCCGCGTGTACGAGGAGGACGATCTTGGCCTGCTGAAAAAACTGGGCATCAATTGCATCTGCATCTCCCGGGTGGAGCGGATCAAGCATCATCTCAGTCCCCACTGGGACGACCGAATGAGAAGCGGTGAAGGCGTCGTGTTCTCGGCCGGCGAAGGCCCGGAGGACTATTATTCGGTGTACCTGTTTGACGTCCGAAAACTCCAGCCGGAGTGAGTGCGGACGCCCCCGCGCGGGAATTCAAGGGCGAGGACCAGCAGCTCGACCGTGCGATCAGCGAGATCGTGACCGAGCTGAAGACCCAGCGCCAGACCCTGCCCCCGATCCCTGCCTGGCCCGACAAGCATGTCGACCCGCCGAAATCATAGCCCGCATCATCACGCGCGCTTGAATGCAAGGCCCCGGAGAAATCCGGGGCCTTTTTCACGCCGAATCGTCTCGGATCAGCCTGCCGCGCGGGCCTTGCCCTCGACTTCTGGTGGAGTCAGCCGCGGTTTCGAGCATTCGTCGCACTGTCGCCGGCGTTGCCGGCCACGACGAATCGGTTCTCGCCGATCTCCTGATTGGCTGCGGCGGACAGGGGAAGATCTGAAGGGGGTTGGGTCAGCGTAAAAGTCACCAGACGTGATTTAAGCGCAGGCACGTTTTGGTCACGGCCAAGGCCAACCAATCGAACAAAGCCACCACAACAATCCCGTGCAGTTCGACGGGGAAAAATCGGAGTAATACACCCTGCAGTAACTACGAATTTTCTCCCCGAAAAACGTGGCAAGGACTTCGCCCACCTACGTGGCTTAGCACGCAAAGCTAATCATCAAATCCGCGGCACGAGGCCACCTAGGAATGGAAGAGTGCCGCCTAAAAAAGAACGTCCAGAGTTTGCTGTTACTGTCATGAAATTGCTCCGTGAAACCACCTTCGCCTCGCGCTCGGCGCCATATCTTGGGTCCGTCCTGAGTCTGGCTGCCTTGGCCGCGTATGGGTTGATGGTGGAGCCTGGCAATGGAGCCCGTGGGTTGCCCTGCCTGTGGACGCTCATCTTCCACCACGAATGTTTTGGCTGCGGGCTTACCCGGGCCGGGGCTTACATGCTCCGCGGCCGGGTCCAAGAAGCGATCAGCATGAATTGGCTGATTCTGCCCGTAACCGCGCTCGTCGCCCGGGAAATTTTCCTTCGTCTCGCCGGTGCGAGAAAAATCCAAACCCAGTTAAATACTACATCCCATGGCTGAAATCTCCCCGCTAGAACTAGCGGAAATGTCCAAATCGCTCACGGACACCCAAAAACTGATATTCAACCAGCAATACGCCTCCGACAAAAAGGATCGGGGCACTGCGGTCATTCTCGCCTTATTCGGCTATGATCGCTTTTGGCTCGGTGACATCACGCTCGGCATCCTGAAATACATCACCTGTGGCGGGTGTGGAATCTGGTGGCTGATCGACCTCTTTACCGCCAGCAGCCGCGCGGATGACCTCAACCGCAAAAAGGCGCGCGACATCATCGACGGAATCCAGGTCTCGGCCCGGTCCTAAGGCGGCAAGGATTCGCCTTACCGGCCCGGCCGGTGTCGCCCGGTGGCTTGGCGCCCTTTGCCGGATACTCCCCATCGGGGCAGGCCAAGACCTTGCCCCGATGGCTGCTTGTGGGCGGGCGGAATCTTCCAACCGCCGACAGCCTGACCATCCCTTCCGAGGCCCGCTCATGCGGCTGAGGGAGAAACACTTTGCTGCCTCACGCGCGCGCTTGGGAACTGACCGATCCGGGTGCGTTGCGGCCCCCCGTCGGCGGGCAAGCAACGCGCTTCACCTTTCAATCCGCCGACTTCCGCCTGCGCATGGCAACCGCCAGCATGATCGCCAGACCGCCGGCCATCAACCCATCGGTCCCCGGCTCGGGAATGGGAACAAAGGTTAGATTGGTTATGATCGGACTCCACGATCCGGAGCCCGACAATGTCACCATGCCGATGCCGCCAGGATCCTGGTAGCCAAAGAATACGGCAGGATTGCTGAGGCTGATGCCTGAGTAAGTATTGAGCACGGTCGTGTCATTGGGGGCGTAAATCGTGACCGTCATGGTGCTGCTGTAACCCGCGAAATCCCGCACATCCAAGCCGAAGGCGATCGTGGGCGAGGCAAAAGTGATGTTCATGGTATTTCCATTGAACAGGAGCTCGCTGGAGACCGCGTTGTACCATCCCGCCGCGTCAAATTGGAGACTTGTGCCGGTGAAAGTCAGGCCCGGGCTGACCAGGTTGGGTCCCTGCGAGTTTATAATCGACGTGGAATCCAGCGAACTGGCCCCCGTATTCAGTGCGGTGCCCGGGGCGAGGAAGTAACCCCCGAAGGTCTCCGTGAATCCTGAGCCACCCAGGAGCGCATTTAAGGTCGGGCGATCGGCGAGGAGGCCGCCAGTTTGACCTCGGAGCGGACCCGCGAGGCAGATTAACAACATTGGCAGAACAAATTTATCTAAACGGATCACAGCCATGTTGTTTGGTTAACATTTATATCTCATCCACTTCGGATATCAAGCCCCGGCAACGGAACATGCCGCTGACACTGAGCGCAGAGGATAATGCCCGAGCGTCTTGGCGGTGAGAAGCTGAACGCAGGGCGAAAATTTGCCGCCTGCCCGATTGTCATCGGGCCGATTCATCGGACGAGTTGGACATCACGGCCGCCAGCTTTTCTGCTTTCGTTTTCCCGCCCGCGCCCTACGTTTCGCCCTTCCTGAGCCGGAGAGGTGGCAGAGTGGTCTATCGTACCTGACTCGAAATCAGGCGTGCCCGCAAGGGTACCGGGGGTTCGAATCCCTCCCTCTCCGCCAGTTTCCTTCAGAAAGAACCCAGGGGGGTTATTTAAGCGGTTTCAGTAGCCCGCAGTAGCGGGCTTCTTGTATAGATGAAAGAAAGCCGAATTAAATGAGAGTTCTAACTCAACCAGGCCAGATGCCAGCCGGATCGGGCTTCGGGGATCGAGAGATTTAAGCGGTGTAAATTTCGCGACACCCCCTGGGGTCATGTGACCACAGCCGGGAGACCTCTTATTTAACTGGGATCGCATCAGCCACTGGCCCGGAATTCGTCTCGGAATGCCGAGTGCGTTTTTCTCCCCACCGTCGCTAAAAGCCGGTCTACACTGGTAAAAGAGTATAGGGCCGAGCTCATTCTTCTTGGAATTTTCGGCCAGCCCCTCGCGGCGGCGCCCAAATCGGATCATCGCGCTTGGTTAAGAATGCGCAAAATGAATAGACAGCGTGCTCGGGCGTTGCCGACCCCGAGTACTTGTTGAAACCTGAACTTCATTCATGACAGCAATTTTTCATTCTACTCTAAAAACCCGTCCTACGGATCACCTTCAAAATCTTCGAGAGCGGCACGCGGCCGCACCGAGACAAAGATGAAAATCGTCTACGGTGTATCGGGCGACGGCCTTGGTCATGTCTTCGAGGCGCTGGAGATTGCCCGGATTTTGCAGGCCGACGGGCATGTCGTGAAGATCCTCACGTATGGCGACCGGGCCCTGAACAACCTGGCCCGGTTCCAGCCCACGCGCATCGAGGGCGTGCAGCTTTGCTTTGGGCCGCGAGGATTGTCGCTGTGGAAAACCCTGCGGGCGCACTACCGCATCTTCCCGTTTTTTTTCAAAAACGGACCCCGCTTGCTGCAGGAGTTGAACGATTTCCAACCCGACGTCTTCATCACAGCCTACGAGCCCTTCACCACCTTTGCGGCCCACCGGTTGCGAAAACCGCTGATCAGCATGGATAATCAGAACGAACTGCGCCACCTGACGCGGCCGCCGGGAACCAATGCCTTCGCCTTCCACCTCTCGCTCCTGGCGACCCGGGTCGTGACCTACGCGGCAGCGGAGTACATTGTGAAGTCTTTTACGCGGCGGACCCAACTGCCCGACCGCATGCATCAGGTCGCGCCGATCATCCAACAGGAGATCCGGCGGCTCACGCCAACATGCGGACCGCATGTCCTGGTCTATTTGACGAAGGAGAATCCCGAACTGATCGCCGTCCTGAAATCCATCGATGAATCCTTCATCGTCTACTGCCTCAACCGGGTCGGAGAGGAGCAAAACCTCATTTTTCGCCGTCAGGGTCCGACCTTCCTGCCCGACTTGCGGGACTGCAAGGCCATCATTGGCACGACTGGTTTTTCCCTGATTGCCGATTCAATCTACCTGAAAAAACCGTACTTCGGAGTCCCGCTCAAAAAGCAGTTCGAGCAGACGCATAACGCGCATTTCCTGGCCGACAGCGGCTTGGGGGACTATTCCGAGACCGTCACGAGGGAACAGCTCGTGCGGTTCCTGGCCAAGCTGCCGGACTATCGCCGGATGCTGGCAGAATACGACCTCGATCCCGCCGAGCAGGAACAGACCCTGCGGCGGTTGCTGGCCAAGCTCGAGCGCCAGCAGGCCGCGGTGGCGGCGGCGGGACTCACAGTTCCTTGCCTCTGACTTTGAGGAGCAGGAATCGGTAGGCGTTCAACGCGAGAAGGAACAGGGCAAAAGCCACCGCCTGTCCGATGATCACGGCCACCCCGACGCGCACGCCCCGCATCAACAGGTGCTGCGTGAGCAGATAAATGGCCGGATCATAGACCCCGAGTCCGAGGATGACCGCCCCCGGCGAAAAATAGCCGATGTCACTGACAATGGCTTGGGCGTTGAAGGTTTTTTGTTTCTTCCGATCGTAAATCCGCGCCGCCAGCCAGGATAGGCCGCCTCCCACCAAGGTGGCAGCCACGGCGGTGGCGGAAATCACGGCTGAATTTACTGTGAAATGGGAGACCACCGGGGCGGCGATGCTCGCCAGCACCAACGCACCGCATTCCCCGACCAGGATCTCGCGATTGAAAATGAGCGTGGATTGCCGCACGGCTGACCCATTCGGGCAGACTTTCGGATTTCTGCCCAACACTTTTGGCCGGGTGGGAAGACAAAGAGTGGAACGCGGCCGGGGCCGCGAGCCCATGGAAATTTGGTTCGAGGCTGGGGTTCGGTATGGTCCCAGAGGACACCGAACCCAGCCCCGTCGCTCACGGAGTGCAGGGGATGATTCGTTCCGTGGCCCCTGCCCTCCTCCGTGGTTTCTGTGCTCCAAGGTTCGGGAACGGCCACCCGGGCTGGGCGCGGCGGGTGATACGTAGCCAGCGCGATTTCACCTGAACTTCACCTGTCGAAGTTGTCAGCCGGGGGAGGCAGACGAAAATCCCGCCTTCATTCATTGTGATGCCTGAAACCGCAGTTCCTTTTCCCTTGGCTGATGCGTACACGATCCGGGACGGCGAATTGACCCGGCAGGAGTTTCCCCCACATGGCCCGGCGGCCCTAGGCGCAGAGGCGACCTCGCTCGAGTCACTCATTCATCATCGCGGAATGCTCGCGGGCGGAACGCTGCTGGAGCAGGCGCACCGGGCGTTCAGCGACCGGCAGGTGGATTTCATGGCGGTCCAGCTGGCCGGCCGGGTGATCGGGCTCTGCGCCCGCGGCCAGATCGGCTTCATCATGGGCGCGCGTTTTGGCTTCGCCCTCAACAGCCAGCGCCCGGTCGAGACGGTGTTGGTGGCGAATCCCCTGATCATCACCGCCGGCACGCCGATGCGGGAAGTCCTGGACCAGGCCATGGCGCGCCAGGGTGAGGAATTTTATGAGGACGTCGTGCTGGTCGATGGCGACTGGAAGCTACTCGGGCTGATCCGGGTCGAATCACTCGCGCAGCTGCAATCGCGCCTGGTGGCCGAACAAGTCGAGGAACTGCGCCGGCAGCATGACATCCTGCGCCAGCAGAACCTGGAACTGTTCCGCGCCAGCCATGCGATGCGTCAGTCTCAGGGGCTGTATCTCGGGCTCTTCGAGGGGCACACCCTGGGCGTGGCGCTGCTGGACGTCCAGGGCGGCATCCACGAGCACAACCGCCGGCTGGGCGAGATGCTCGGCCTGAGTGAAAAATCCGCCGGACCCATCTCGCTGGCGGCCTGCGTGGTCGAGAAGGACCGGGCCGCTTTCCTCAAGCTGCTGGACGCCCATTCCCGGGGAATTTCCGTGCCCCCCCACGCGGGAATTCAGCCTCAATATTCCAACGCGCGGCGCGCGGTTGTTCCGCTGCTCCACCGGCTGGATTAACGAGACCGGGCAGATCTGCGCCTGCTTGGATGACATCACGGACCAGCGCCTATTGGAGCGTAACGTCCTGCGCCAGGAAAAACAAACCCTGCTCGACACCTTGGTCGGGGGCATCGCCCATGAGCTCAACAACAAGCTCACGCCCGTGCAGGGGTTCGCGGAACTGCTCAGCCTCGAGGGAAACGAGGAGAGCCGCCGTTACACCGGGTACATCAAGAAAAGCACGGCCGAGGCGGTGAATATCATCCGCCAACTGCTGCAGCTGTCGAAGCCCAGTGCGCCTTTGCCTCAGGCGGTGGATCTGCGCCAGATCGCGGAGGAAACCATCGGCATGCTGCGGTTCCAGATCCGCGAGTCGCGCTGTCAGGTGCGCGCCCTGCTGGATTCGTCCCCGGTCTGCGTCATTGCCGATGCGGCCCAATTGAAACAGGTCGCCATCAACCTGGTGCTGAATGCGCTGCATGCGATCGAAGGCCGGCCGGAGGGGATGCTCTCACTTGAGACCCATGTCACCGGGGGGACCGCCTCCCTGATCGTCGCCGACAATGGCTGCGGGATTCCGAGGGAAAACCAAAGCCGGATTTTCGATCCCTTCTTCACCACCAAGGGACACGAAAAAGGGTCGGGCTTGGGCCTCAGCATCTGCTTTAGCATCGTCAGCCAGAACCACGGGGAAATCACGGTGGAGAGTGACGCCGGGGCCGGGGCCCGCTTTACCGTCTCCTTCCCCCAAACGGACACGCCGGCGGTATTGTTTGCGCCGGGCGCTGAACCCGTCCCCTCCGTGCCCGCGTTGCGAGCCGTGCCCCAAGGGACACGGGTGTTGGTCGTGGAAGACGAGGAAGTCGTGCGCTGCCTCCTGCAGGAAATGATGCGCACCAGCTTTGGTTGCCAGGTGGACGTGGCGGTCAACGGGGCGGAGGCTTTGACGGCGCTGCAAAACAGGGAATATGCGCTCGTGCTTTCGGATATTCGCATGCCGGTGATGAACGGACCCGAGCTTTACCGAAAAGTCCTCGCGCAATCGCCCGAAACCGCACGCCGCTTTGTCTTCATGACTGGGCATCCGGGCGGCCAGCACCTCGAGGAACAAATCACCCGCTGGAAAATCCCGGTGGTGGCGAAACCCTTTAGCATCGGACGAATCACGGAGGTCTGCGGCCCATTCGTGCGGGCCGCCTCCGGCGAGGAAACCCACCGCCAAGTCCCGGACCATGGCTTCAGTCGCGACCAGGCCGGCGGAGTTTTCTGAATCGTCACCCAAGAGCCGCCTCCGTGACACAAACGACTGCTACCCTTTGTGCGACGTGATTGGTCGTTCTTCATTCGGAAGAACACTGCGGCTCTGCCGCGGAACCGCCCGATTACCTTACCGTCCACTACCAAGTCCTTCGCGTTTCAATCAGCTCCATGAGTCCGTCGTCATATCATGTCGGTACCGCCACCATTATTGAGAGCCTGCTCAAGCGTAAATGGTCGGTGATCATCTTGCGCCATCTGGCCAACGGCATCTCCGATCCTGCGGAGATCCGTAAGCGCGAGGAGGCGCTCACTCCCTTGGCCATCAACGAACGCCTGCGCAATATGTTGCGTTACGGCCTCATCACTTGCTATCGCCGGCTCACCCGCCCCAAGTCGGCCCGGTACCGTCCGAGCCCTCGAGGCTATCAGATCATCGAAGTCCTCGATCTGATTGACCGGCTCGATAAGCAGAACAGCCCGGCCGAACGTTCAGCGCAGGAGGAACCGGGGACGCCGGTGCCGCGAATCCCTATGGCCCACCCGCCAACGAAAAAACCCTCCAAGTCCAGTTAGTCCCCACCCCCCGTGCTTTCCATGGCCTTTCAATCTTAACTCCCCAGCCTCATGAAATCATACTCTGCCTGCCTGCTGCTGCTGCTGCTTTCCTCCCTCGCCCTGAGTCTCCACGCCGCCGAAGCTCCTTCCGGTGAGGATCATCCCTCCGATCCGTCGCATAATGGAACGCCCACCCCCGCCTCCCAACTGGCGGATCAAGTTAAGCAAATTACCGCCGACCCTGATATTCCCGACAAAACCAAGGCGAAATTAATCGCGGCGGCAGTCCAACAGGCGATCAGCAATGCCATTGCCGGGACCACCGAACCGGCGGAAATTCTCCAGCTGACCGTGAAGCTGACCAGCATCGCGACGCAAGCCGCCCCGCGCTTTGCCGCCGCCATCCTCCAAGCGGTCACGACCCTTCCGGCCATTGCGGCCATCGCGGGCGTCCAGGCCGTGATCGAGGCGACGGTTCACCAAGCAGTCCAGTTTTCGACTCAAGCCGACAAACCGGATTCGGCCAATACTCCCCAGCCTAAGCATTCGGAATTTGGTGGAAACAAGTCGGATGTCATTGTCAGCCCGTCCTTTTAAGCCTTCGCCCCGACCTGAGCCCATGATCTTTACCGGCCAATCATCCCTGTCCCGCTTCTTCGCCGGGACATTACTCCTGGCCGTCTTCTCGGCCTCGCCCGGTTTCGCCCGGGATGATCTGTCGGACCGCAATCCGGGCGACCAAGCCGGAGCCCCCAGCCCCACCGCTTCCGTGGCCACACTGGCCGCCCAGGTGGGAGAAATCGCCCATTCCACTTCGATCTCCCGCGCCAAAAAGGAGAAACGCATTTCGACCGCCGTCCGCATCGCCGTCGTCGCGGCGACCGCCTACAAAACGGATCGCGGCGAGATTCTCGCCCTTGTGCTGAGCCACGCGGAGGCCGCGGCCCGGGTCGCCCCGCATTTTGCCGAGGTGATCGCCAATGCGGCGGCCTTCGCCCCGCCCGTGATGCGGATTGACACGGCTCCGGGTCAAATCCGTGCGGCGGCCTTCGCCGCGGCGAAAAACCCGCGCGCCGTTCCCGCCGCCAGCCTCGCCGCCCGGGGATTCAGCCCGACCGCGCACCGGAGGAAGCCGCCGGAGGAAATCGCCGCCATCGAATATCCGCCGGCGCCTTCCCGGTCCGAACCGGAACTGGAGGCCGAGACGGCCGAGACGGCGACCGTCAGTCTTCCCCCCGCGGAATCCAGCGCGGGGAAGACGTCCCTGGGCTCCAACACGAATGTAAATTTTACCGCGAATCTCAGCACCCGCCACGATGACAACGTCTTTTTGACCAGCAGGGACGAGGTGAGTGACACGATTTTCTCCCTGACTCCCGGGATGGCTTTTCAGTTCGGCAACGCCTCCCTCGCCCATGGCTCCCTCGCGTACAAGGAGACTTTCCTGCAGTATGCCCACAAGTCCGCGGACAACCAGGCGCTCGGCTCGGGGTCGGCGGACTTCAATTATAATGATAGCGGCCTGGCCGTGAACGGCAACGCCGCTTATCAGGAACTGAATCAAGCCAACCGCGAAGTGGCCGCGCTGGGCCAAAAGACGGTCGTCCGGAGCAATGTGCTGGATATCACGACCGGGGCGGAATCCCACCTGACGGCCAAGACCAGTGTGAAAGGTGGATTGGATCTCCATTGGCTGAAATACGAGAATACGGCCCTGGTCGGCAGCCGGGAGTGGTCCGTTCCCCTGAAGATTTATTACGAAACGACGCCGAAAGTCGCCGTCTCCACAGGCTTCACCTATCAAAGCGTCCAGCCGTTGCCCGACGGGCCCAGCGGACGGGATCTGTTCTACAACGTGGGTGCCCGCGGCAATTTCACGGATAAACTATCCGGCGAGATTTCCGCCGGCCGCCACTCGCGCAAAACCGGCGACACGCCACGGCAAAATCTCTGGGGTTTTGATGGCAACCTGAGCTACGATATTTCACCCAAGACCAGTTCCTCCCTGATGCTGTCGCGCCACTTCAGCACCGGGGTCAAGGGCGAAACGCTCACGAACAGCAGCTACACCTTCAAAGTCTCGAATGATCCCTCGCCGCAATGGCAGCTGTCAGCCGGGACCACTTATCGCGCGGTGCAGTATGAGCCGGCCGTGATCAACACCGGCGGAGGTCCGGTCACGCTGGACCGCCAGGATCGGAATTGGGAGGGCAATTTTGACGCGACCTTCGTGTTCAGTTATTCACTCAGCCTCTCCGCGGGCTACACCTACCGGCGGAACCTCTCCAACCTGCCCGGCGCGGAGTTTGGCAACAACATCCTCAGCCTGATGCTGGACTGGCGGCGCTGACCTCTCCCATGCCCACGCTCCGCCTATCTTCCGGCCCGGCCGCCCTCCTTCTCGCCCTCGCCGCCGCCTGGCTGACCTCCGCCGTCTCGCTGCCGGCCGCCACCGACGCCAAGCCGTCGGGAAAATTACCGAGCTACAAGCTCCGCCCGATGGACCTGGTGAAAATCCAGGTCTTCCAGGAACCGGACCTGGACCGGGAACTGCGGGTTTCCCAGGACAACACCATTGTCGCGCCCTTGATTGGTGCCGTGGACGTCAAAAACCGCACGGTGCGGGACGTGGAGCTGTTTATCGCGAAGCTCTACACTCAGGGCTATCTGGTAAACCCCCAGATCAACCTCACGGTCATGGAGTATGCCCAGCGCACCGTGAATGTTTTTGGCGCGGTCAATACCCCCGGCTCGATCACCATCCCGCCGGAGAAGGTCATCAACCTGCTCGACGCCGTGGCCCGGGCCGGCGGATTTTCCCGCCTCGCCAACCGGACCAATGTCAGCCTGACCCGCACCCTGCCGAACGGGCAGCAGGCCAATTACACGGTCAACACCGATCAACTCGTGACGGGTGATGCCAAGAACCGCTACCAGATTCAGGACGGCGATGTCATCTTCGTTCCCGAACGGGTGTTTTAATCCGCAACTCGCCCTTATGAATCCTCCCTCTCCGTATGCCCGGTCCAGCTACGCCCCCGTCAATCCCGATTTCACGGACGGCGAGGAGCCCGAAGACAATGACTACCTGCGCCGTTGGTGGGTCATGGTGCTCGAACGCAAATGGTATGCCCTGGCTGCGTTTGTGGTCATTGTCGCCGGAGTCTCAGCCTACACCTTCCTGTCCACCCCGATCTATGCGGGCCAGGTCACCGTGCAGGTGCTCAAGCACGGCTCCCAGGTCATGCGGGTCGCCGATGTGGTCGATTCCAACATCACCAGCGAACCGGATTTCAACACCCAGATCAAGGTGCTCGAAAGCCTCACGATCCTGCAAAACGTCGCCAATCGCCTGACCCCCGACGAACTGCGATTGCTGCTGGAGCCCTACAAGAGCCATGCCGGGGAGCCACCCAGTCCCGCCAGCATCATTTACCACAACCGCCAGATCATCCCGCAGCGCCTCTCCCTGATGACGGCCATCGAGTTCCGGCATCCGAACCCGAAGATCGCGGCCCGGGTGGCGAACCTGATCGCCGTCGAATATATCGCGTACAACTCGCGACTCCGCGTCGAGGAATCGCTTAAGGCGGTGGATGACTTGAAGGACCGCGCAGACCAGCAACGGAAGCGCGTGGATGAAATCGCCAACTCGCTGCTGGCCTTCCGCCAGCGCGGCAACCTCATCTCGCTGGTCCAAAGCAAAGACATCGTGACGGAGAAGCTGAAGGCGCTGAACATGATGGGGACCCAGACCAATGCGCACCTGAAGGAAGCCGAGGTGAAGTGGAACCAGGTGCAGGAGTGGACCAAGGCCGGGCGGTCACTGTCCGAACTCCCCTTCATTACCAGCCAGGCCAAGGTCGGCCAGCTGCTGGTTCAGGTCACCACCCAAAAACTTTCGGTGACGCAGTTGCGCGACCGGTACAAGGACAAGCACCCGCGCCTGATCGAGGCCGTGAACGCGCTCAACCAGACGGAGCAGGAGTTGCAGGCGTCCCTCGCCACGGCCGCCGAGTCCATCAAGGCCGAATATGAGAATGCGGTCCAGACCGACGAGGGCGCCCGCAAGGCGCTCGCCGATCAGGAAACCAAGTCCCTGGAAATCGACAAATACGCGGTCGAGTACGACAACCTGAACCGCGATTTCCGGGTCAACGAGCAGTTGCTCGAGTCCATGATGTCCCGGATGCGCGAAACCTCCGTCACCAGCAGCATTGAAACGGAAAGCGCCCGCATCATTGACCGGGCCTACGAGCCCGGCAATCCAGTTTCACCCAAGGTGTTTTTCAACCTCACCCTAGGCGTGCTGGCGGGCCTCGTCGCAGGCTTCAGCGTTGCTTTTTTGATCGCGACGCTTGATGACCGGATCAAGACCATCTCCGCCGTCGAGACGCTTGTGGACCTGCCCCTGCTCGGCGTCATTCCCGAGGTGAAGCGGATGGACCAACCGGACAAGGCCCAGATTGTTTCCAACGGGAGCGACCCGGCGATCGTCGAGGCGTTCCTCTCCCTGTATTCCAATCTGCGCATCAATGACGAAAGCCGGAACGCCCGGTTAATCCTAGTCACCAGCACGCTGCCGTCGGAGGGAAAGTCCTTCATCACCACGAATCTTGGCCTGACCTTTGCCTCCCAGGGCCAGCGCACCGTGATCGTCGACTGCGACCTGCGGAAGCCCAACGTGGAGCGCTCATTCCGCCTGCAAACGACCACCGGGGTCATCAGCTACTGCCTCCAGGGCTCCGCGCTGGACGATATCATCGTCAAGAACGTCCACCCGTATCTGGATATCATCTCCACCGGCGGCCGCGCCAAGAACCCGATCCAACTCTTCAACAGCAAGGAATTCGAGACGCTGGTCGTGGAACTGAGCAAGCGCTACGACCGGGTGCTGTTCGACACGCCTCCCCTCGGGGCCGTGAGCGACGCCTTGAACATCCTCCCGCTGATGGATGGCGCCATCTACACCATCCATTTCAACCGCGTGAGGCGGAAGGCCGCCCAGCAATGCACGCGCCGCCTACTGGCGGTCAATGTGCCCGTCTTCGGGGCCGTCATGAATGGCATGAACACCGGCATCACCGGCGACTATTACATGGAAAACAACAGCAAGTTGTTTAAGGAGTATTACAATCCGGGCGGCGAGCCTCCGGTCACCAGCCAATCCAGCTGACACTATCCAGGTAGGCGGACCCGCTCCACGTGCGGATAGCGGCGATAATCGGTCCCTGACATGCTGGTAAACCATGCCGGGGATAAACCCCGGCTGGACCACAACGCTTTCGCCGGCCCGGCCGGCCTTGAACCTGGAAACGCCCAGCGCCGGTCCCGCCTCGTGGGGCCAGGCGCTGGGCGGCGGAAAGCCATTATGCCGCTTGTTCGCGGCACCGGAGCAGGAGGACGCCGGCCAAAGCAAAACCGCCGGCGAGCAGCGCGTAGCTCGCGGGTTCAGGGACCGACACCAGGAAGCCCAAGGGAAGCAACTGGTCCTGAATTCCGGGCTGGGCGGTAGAGTCAGACAGCGCAATGAGCGCCATCCGCGTGCCTCCGCCACCAGCCACATCGGTTTGGACGGCACCGAGGTAGGCGTTCGCTTGGGCGATCGCCGCCGTGGATCCGGCATCGGTGGAGGACACGTAGAAATTGCCGGCACTGCCCGTCACCGACCAGTCGATCACGGAATCAAACACGATGTTCCAGACCGCCAGCTGGAACCCCTGCCGCTTGGCCGCGGTGTTGAGCGTTGTCAGCGGCGTGTAACCGGAAAGATTGCTGCCAAACACACTGCCGTAAAGCAGGCTGAGATGGTCTGCTTTCGTCGCACCCATGGGCGTTCCGATGCTGGATGTGATCGGGGCGTTCGGCACTGCCGTGTACTGGAAGGTATAATTGCCGCCAAAATTCACGTACTGCGCCAGGTCGATGCAAAACGTGTAGAGGCTGGCGCCGCCTGTGTCCGTGAAGCGCAGCGGCCCGACAAAAGTGTTTTTCGCCAGGGAGTCTGGTATGTAGTTCCAAGTGATCGGATTGGTGGGCGTGATGTCCTGAAACGTGAGGTTGACCGTCTGGGCAGCGAGCGGGAGGGAAAAGACCGCCGTCGCGAAGGAAGCGAGGATGTGGCGTAGTTTCATGGGGAATGGGGGCCAGAGACAATAATAGCATTAATCAGTAGGGTGTTCAGATTCTATTTAGTCCAATAATTGGAATGTCTGATGTCTCCCCGCAAGCCGCCGGTGTAACGATCCGGCGACAAACCCGGCCCTGACGCCCCCTGAAGGGCTGCTACTCGCTTTCAATTTTTCGCTGGTCGGCCCCATCCCGCCTCTGGGTGGTGGGTCCGTTTGAATTGCGCATTGCCGTACGGCGGTTGAAGGACCGATGCCGGTTTAATGGACAAGGCCCGCCGCGCAGAACGAGTGCCTGCTCACTTTGCCACGTGAAGGCCGGAGGCTTTGCCGATCCGCACTCGCGGAAGGCTCTCCGCCCTAACCCCGACCCGATGGAGGGCCAGGTTTCGGCGGGCGGGGCCGCATCGTAATCGCCCTGGCGCACAATCTGGAGCCAATTGACTGCCGGCCTCCCGGCAATCGGCCGACTGTTGCCGCGGCTGGTGCGACTGAAAATTTTCTCCCATCCTGCCGCCGCAGAATCTGCCAAAGAGATTTGAGGATAAGGGGGCATCGATTCCGAGAGGCAAGCGACGTTGCCGTTCGCTTGTTAACCCCACCTGTCCGCCTACCCCGTGGGCGCCCTCACCGCGGGAAGAATGAAAGCCGCGTTGGCAGAAAACGCGGGGCCATGGAAAAGCGCATTGAGCTCGAGACTGCGGGAGGCAAGGAAATCATCGCCGGCCTTGAGCGCAGGGCCAAAGGGCAGGAAGCTGCTACACCCGGGGCCCCTCGGGCTCGATGGGAATGAAAGGCTCGCGCCAAGCATGATTCATTGCCTCTGCGATAGCTTGTAAGTCGCGAAGGCCGGTTTTGGGCTTACCATCGGCTAAAATTCAAACTGCGCCCCCACCCGCCTTTGCGGCGCCTTGCCGGCTGGAAAAAATACCGTTTGGACTACTTCCCGGCCGTTGACTGCGCTGACGGAGTGTTTGCAGCCACGGCCGCTTTTTCGCGCTTCAAACGGCCCCGCACCTGACGAGTGAACATATCCAGCTTCGCTTTTTCCCCGGGAAGCAGGTCCGCCGTGGGAAGCCCCGCCAAACTTTGGTTCGGGAGGGGATCCAGGCCAGCCGGCCTTGGTCCCGACGCCCAGCCTGGCCTGCGTTGCGTATCGGCAGCGATCTGGACCTTTTTGAGCGTCAGGACGAGCTGGCGTCCCTGGTAATCAACCTTCACCCGATCCTCACCCTCCACGATCCGATATTCCCGGACGACAAAGTCCGGCCCAGACTCGTGAAGGCCGACCCAGGTGCTGGCGGATAGTTTCGCCGGGTCGTGAATGGCAAACAACGTACCCTTGGGCGTCGTCATGACCCCCCGTAACTCGAGCTGGCCCGGGGCATTCGCTGGGCCGGTGCCCCCGTTGGCCTCTCCCGCGAAGGGTGAAACGGAGGCCAGACTGCCGTTGGCGGCCACGGCCCCCGGCACCGCGAGGAGCAAGCCGAGGCCGTAACCCATGCCGGCACGCCAGGCGCCGAAGCGCTGGAAAGTAACGGCTCGCGCGAGACCGACGGCGGAGAGCAGGCGGTCCATCAGGGGGTCCCTTCCGGTTTTTTGCGCCGGTCCTGGTCTTTCGCCGCGGAGTCGTCTCCCGCGCCCGGATCCGGTTCTTCTCCCGCGCCCCCGCCGTAGCCGAGAACCTCCACCGAAATGAGGGAAGGCAGTTCCGCCACCTGGCCGGATGAAGAATTCTGTTTCGCGACATCGTTGGCCGCGCTGGAAGCCCCCGCTGACGCACTGGAGGCCGCACTCAGCGAGCCCAGGTTCGGGGTGGGCGGAGGCGGGGGCGTACCCGTGCTCGAACCGCCGACCTGGATATTGGAGGCATTCAGCACCACGCGCGCCGCGAGGTTGAGATTGCCCGATGACCGGATGCCGGCATCGCCAGCATCGATGGTTCCGACCGGGGCAATCAGATCAACGTCACCGGGTTTCACCCCGGCCAGCGTCGCCAGCACACCGATGCCGCTGCCTGTCGCCAAGCCTGCGAGATCGTTCTGGACGTCGCCACTCTGTGGATCGATCAGCACGCGGGTCGGCGGCGCCGAAAAGACGGTCTTGGAGCCGCTGCCCGCCGCGATATTGCCCCAGGTGGACCAGATGACTTCGTTGCCGCCCCGCAGGGTGAAAATACGGGAGGTACCCACATTCACATTGTCGGCGGCAAAGATCGAGATGGCGCCGCCGCGTTCGGTGAGAATGCCCTGGTCGGACTTCTGCGGGTCCGTCACGCGGCCCACCGTGACGTCGCCGCCGGGAACCAGCAGGGAAATCGCCCCACCCTCGAAGGTTTTGATTTCCCGGGTGGAGAGGGAGAGTTTGCCGGCCCACGGTCCGGCGGGCCGGACCACCGGAGCCGTGGACTTAAGATCCTCATCCGTGGGTTGCGGACTGCCCGGGAATAGCGCCGTGATTGCGGCAAAGCCGTTGGTGTAGGTGCCAAATTCCGAGCTGTCGGGATTGTTCCGGTCGCGGGCGGCATCGCGCAGCACCCGGGTGAAAATGGTCAAGGCCAGGGCGGCTTGCTTTTCCGTCAGCGGCCGGCCCGAGACAAAACCGAAGGCACCCCAGATCAGGGCGGGGTCGGCGCCGGTCAGGCCCATGAGCGAACCAAGTACGGGCAAATAGCGGTCCGCCTCGGCTCCGGCAGTCGCCGGGTTGAGGAATTGCGCAATGAAAGCCGGGAATTGCAGCTTGGTGGTCGCCAGTCCGGGCGTCAGCCCGGCAGCCGCCGCTTCCGGCGTATAAATGCTGCCCACTCCCGCCAGCGCAGTGATATCGGCGCCCGAATTCTGGGGCAGGTAGGGGTTGCGGGTGGCGCCGACACTTGTGAGGCCCGCCGCCGTGCCGTCCTTGGTGGCATTGCTGCCGCTGCCGAGGTTAAGATTCCGCCCCGCCAGCACCTGCAGCGTGCCGGGACCGGCCAGCTGAATGTCCCCTGTCGTGGGCGTACCGCTGCCGGGGCCAGTCTGGCCGACCGCCCCCACGAGACTGTTGCCGGGTTGTTGGGTTGCGATCCGCAAGGCCGAAGCGGGATTGTAGGCAATGATGTCGCGACCCGCCGCGATGAGCGTGGTATCCTCCGGGCGAAGATTCTGGATATAGAACGCAATATCGGCGAGGTCACCGCCGGCCATGACCTGGGCCCGCTTCGCCGAATATAGGGTGAACCCGGAAAGATCGCCCCCGACGGCATAGAGGTGCACCGGCTCGGGGTCGTTGTAATGCAGCGGCGTGCCGTCGGCCGTCTGGCCGTGCAGGGCGAGCTTCTCCTCCAGGCTGAAATTATTCCGGCCCGACTCGGCGAAAAGGGCGTCAACTTGGGCCAGGATCCTGGTCGTGCTTGGATTGACCTGAGTATAAACAGCATTGGCGATGGGAGTGATGACGCCGGGCAAGCGGGTGGGATCAGCATCGGAAATGGTCAGGACCGCCGAGCCCCAATCGGGTACGCCGCCCGAAATGCCATTGACCCTCAGGCCGTTGATGTCGCCGGACGCCAACAAATCAAGCGAGCCGGCCGGAGCCGGAGCCAGGGTAAGCCGCCCTACGACGTCCACATCGCCGGCAAAAGCAGCGGCACGAAATGTGGCAGGCAATACGCTGGCCACGGTCAGGAAATCCTGGACGGGGGTGCCGCCGGTTACGCCTTGCTTACTCGGTCCCAGCAGCAGCCAAGGCTGGGAAGCGGCGGTGACATTGCTCGCCGCGGTCATGTTGCTGGAATACCAGGCCGTCAACGAGGCGGCGGTGGTCCCATTAGGCCTGACCTGCAGTGTGATGGTACCGCGCAGGGAAACCACGTTCACCTCGTCATTGGGGTCGAAAGTTGAAAAATAACTCGCCTCATACAGTCGGTTGCCCGCGCCCTGCGGCTGCCAGAACGGATTGGCCACCGCGCCGAGCCGGATATCACCACCGGCCGCGACATCAATCCGGCCCTTGCCGAGGAAGAAGGTCGTGGGCAGCCAGGTGACCGGGTTGGTCACGGACCCGGACCGGAACGCCGCGCGGGTGGTATTGGATTTTACGTCCCCGCCGGCGCGCAGGGTGGCGTCGCCCCGTTCGACATAATAAATGCCGCCATCGATGTTCACCCCAGCCTGCACCGCCACATTGCCGCCCCCCAGTTCCACGAGCTTTGCGGCCTCAGGACCCACGGCCTGCCCGGCGGCGTCCCGGCCGGGCATCCGGGCATTGGTGGCGGCCGCGGCGCTGACATTGCTGATATTGCGACCGGCCGTGAGCGCCACATTGCCTCCCCCCAATGACCCGACATCGGAGAAGAAATTGCTGAAATCAATCCACCAGGAAGTGGATTGGACTTCCGCGGAAGGCGCCGAGCCGTCGAAGGCGACAAATTTTCCGTCCGCCCCCACATTGCCGCGGCGGTACAGCCAGTTGCTGGGGAGCTCCCGGCTGGAATCCGCCGTGAGATTCACCCCGTTCTGCACATACCGGGCGATGTCGTTTTGCGCCTGGATGGTGAGGTTACCCCCCGCGAGGCCATAGCTGGCGGAATAGTATGGCATGGAGGCATTCTTCTGATCGTCGGTGGAGTCCAGCACTGGAAGATCAAACCCATCGAGCGCATCGGCCTGGCGACCGGCGGTGTAGATGGCAGCCAGCGGATTCAGCAACTGCACGTCCCGGCCGGCGGAAATGGCAATGTTGCCGGTGCCGGTGCGGATGGTTTGGAAATACCGCGGGATTACGGACGCGCGCGTGACCAAGCTGCCCGTCGCGGTCGGCAGCGTCAGCCCGCCCAGTCCGAGCAGCAAGGAGCCGGAGTTCGCAGTCAGGGTGCCCAGCCTCTGGACCGCCCGGGAATCGGCCGCGCTGTAGTCCGCACCGGCGGCCAGGCGATAGGACCAGGAGGGTCCGGTCATCAACTTCGCCGTCCACAAGGGATTGTTGAGGTCGATTGCGTTCGCCGGATCAAAGCCATCGCTCAGGCTGGCGTCGAAACCGAGGATCAGGTTGCCCTTCGCCCGCACCGTCAGGTTGCCGGGCTCGACGCGTGAGCCAAATCGATAAGACGAGAGGTCCCACGTGTTGGCCAGAACCAGGTCGCCCGTACTGCCGGAGTACCGGCCGGAAAAACTGCTCGAGCTAATCGTTGTGCCGGGATCAAAAGCAACGGTCAGGGGCGTGGTGCCGGTATTGAAGTTGAGCTGGGTCGAGAGCGCGGTGCTGCCGGTATTGCGGAAGTTAATCGCGACTACAGGGTTGGTGGCGGAAGCCGAGGCGATGGTGGTGGTGCTGGCGGCCGTGATCACCCCGGACGTGACGCCGTCAGCCGTGGTGAGGGTGAACTGCCGGCCCGTGGTCGTCTTCAGCGTCAGCCCCGCGGGCAGGCCCCCGGGAATCAGCGTGGTCGTGAAAACGCCGCTGCCGGGTTTCAAATTGAAATTCACCAGGCTGCGCGACGCCGTCGCGCTACTGGTGAGCGTGATGAAATTGCGGGTGATCGTGGTGCTGACCGCCGCGTTGTTCACGATCTCCGCCCCGGGCTGGACGTGGAACAGGGCGTTGCTGAGCAGCGCAGGATTGACGGCGCCGAGAAAGGCCGTGCCGGTGGCCTTGACGGCATTCTCCACGGTCCGGTCGATGAGTCCGCCCGAGCCGATGCTGGTAACCGACCCGCTGGTCGAAACGGTCCCGGTCGTGCCCGTGAGGTCGAAAACCTGGAAGCCCTCGAGCACGATGCCCGAGGCGTTGTTGACGGAGCCGCCGATGGCACTGAATTGCGTCCCGGTGCCAAATGCGGTCTGCGATTCCCGCAGGTGCAGCGTGCCCGCAAAGAGATCGGCGCGGGTGCTGGCGGGCGGGGTGACTCCGGGTAAGAGCGCGAGATCCTCGGCCGTAAACTGATTCGCGACCCCCAAATCGATCCGTGAACCCGACTGGAGGTTGACGACGCCGGTGGGGTCGCTCTGGCCCGCCCCGCCCCGATACGTGTAACCGCCGGCGGAGAGCGAGATGGCCCCGCCCTTCCCCGCGTTATCGTAGACATAACCCGCGGCGGTCAACCACGCGCCGGGCGCGATGACCACGCTGCCCGAGGCCGCCAAATCAATGTTTCCGCCGGTGGGATCCGCGGCATCGATCGTCCCACCCAGGGGAGCCGCGCGCGATGAACCCAGCAGGCCCGAGGCATCGAGGGTGCCGGTAACCGTGATCGTGCCGTGGTCCGCCGCGAGGGCGATGTCATGGGCGCGCACGCTGCCATCGGCCACCACATCGCCTTCCCGCACGCGCATGGCGACCGACCGCGTAAAGCCGCCGTCCGCCAATGCCTGGTCCAGCGTGGCGAGGTGACTGGCCGCGGGATCGGAGCCGGGGATGGTCTTCGTATCGAGGCTGAAGCTGCCGCCGGATTGACCCTTGTCGGCGGATCCATTTAACGCCCCGGTCACCACGGAGAACGTGCCGGCGGGAGCACTGATCGCCAGCGAGCCCGCCGAGCCGCCCCCTGCGGCCGCCGCCACTGAGATTTTGCCCGTACCCGCAATCGTCAGGTTGCCCACACCCGCCGCTAGGTTGATCTGTCCGCCGTCGGTGTACCGCATGACATCAATGAAATGCTGCGCCGTGCCGCTGACATCGAGTGAGCCGCCGGTGACGGTCAGGTCGCCCGTCCGGGCCTCCACGCTCACCGTGCCACTGGGGAGTTCGACCTTCGTGGTGATCTCCACCGCGGCACCCGCGAGACTCAGGTTGGCGGCCAGCCCGGGGGTCATGGTCGCGGTCCCCGTCGTCGAAAGCAGGGAAAGTTTTCCCGCGGCGGCAATCGTCTGGCTGGTGCCCGCAGCCCCGGCGACCAGCGGCGTCTTGATCGACAAATCCCCGCCCGCCACGTTCAGCCCGCCACTCTTCGTGCTCAGCTTGCCGGCATCACCGGCCAGCACGCCACCGGTCGCATTCATGACCACGGCGGCATAGTTTTGGATTTCCAGCTGGTTGGAGCCGAGACTCAGCGTGCCGGTATTCAGGACCAGCGCACCCGTCGGGCTGCCCGCCGCCGGGGACGCCCCATTGCCGCTGTTGTCGAGCTGAATGGCCTTCGCCGCCACGATCACCGAGGCCGCCGGATCCGAGCTGTTGGCATAGCCCCGGATGGCGCCGGCATGCAGCCCGAGGGAGCCGAGCGTGGCCGAGCCAAAGGTGCCGATCCCATATAAATCGAGGGTGGAATAACTGAGCAGCGAAAGGGACGAGGCTGAGGCCAGCAGCGATTGCTGCGCCGCGCGGGAAAGCACCAGGCTGCCCGTGGTCAGCAAGCCCCCAGGCTGGTCCAGCAGCACGCTGACCCGGCCGCTGTCGAGCGAGACCGCGCCCGCCGCGAGCACGACGGTCGGATCCAGGTTGGTCACGTTGGTCGAGTCGAGGATGGCGCTCGCCCCGGTGATTTTGACTCCCGCGCCGACGGTGAGGACCGGCGCGGTCGAGGATGCGACAGCCGTGCGGACCATCTGCGCCGCCGGATCGCTGCCCACGCGCAACAGGACGCCGTCACCCAGGGTCAGAGGAATGGATTGGGCCACGGTGTCGGTGGTACTGGCAAAGGTGAGGGTGCCGGCATTCGTGAGGGTGATCGTGCTGCCCGCCGGCACAGCGAACGCATTGGTGGTGCCGCCCGTGGTGGCGATGAACGCGGTGGTGCTGCCATCGGCCCGGGTGATGATGCCGTCACTGGTCGACGTCAGCCGGCCGTTGCCGGGCGTACCGTTGGGCAGGCTGATGGCCGTGCCCCCGCGGGCCAGCGTCAGCGTGTCGCCGATTTTCCCGAGCACGCGGGAGCCATTGAGTCGGAGGGGGTCAGCCGTGATCGACGCCAGGCCCGATTTTCCCACCTCGGCCCCGTCCTTGAGGATCAATTTTTCATTGGCGGCCAGGACCACATCCGGGCCGGACAGCGGCACCCCGGCATTGTCCACGGTAATGGTGTTGGTGTTCACCGCCACGGTCGTGCCGTCCGCACTGGTGGCCCGCACCCCGCCGATCAGCAGGCTCTCGGCCCCAAACCCGTTCAGGGTCGCGGCATCGAGCAGGATCGTGCCCGGGGCGCCGCCGGTGCCCAGCGCGGCGAGGGCGGCCTGGCTGCCAATCAGGATGTCGGCGGACGTGCTGATATCGATGAGGCCGCCCCGGCCGCCCGTCCCCGCCTTGGCCAAAACCGTGCCCTGCAGATTCAAGGCGGTCCCCGCCACCAGCGCGAGCTGGCCGGCATCCACCGGGAGGCGGGGCGCGACCGTGCCATTGTTGGCCGCCACGCCGGTGAAAAATACATTCGCGGTGGCCTCGCCGTATTGCGCCCGCTTGCGCACGACGGTCTGCGCCGCGACTTCAAAGCTCCGGAACAAGGACTGGTTTTGGCCGGCGGGATCCAGGCCATTGAACCGGTAGCCCGTCACCACCACCGAACCGTCGGGCTGCGTGACACTCGTGGTCGCTCCCGCGGTGGTCGTGCCCGTTCGCGGCGTGACCAGAAACGCTCCTGGCAGCAGCGCGTAACGGGCGGGCAGCAGGGTATAGTCACCCGCCGGCAGGTCGCCGCCGCCCTCCAGATGGATGCAATCGCCCACCATGTAGGTCAGTTTGGCACTGCCGCTGGTGTAACCGGGGTCGGAGCCCAGGCTGATTTGCGCATCGGTGCTGGCGGCGTAGGACGCGTACGGCGCGTAGCGATCCTGATAGCCCGGGAGAATGGCAAAGGCCGGGGCCGTGGAGCCGAGCAGAATATCGGCCGTGCCGCCGGTGCCCGGCACAAACTGGTAGGCGAAAAGCTCTCCGCCGCCCGTGAGGTCGAGGCGGGAGACCGACGCAGGGGTCGCACCCGTTTGAAAATCAATGCGGTCGGATGTCAGGGTGATGTTCTTGGCGTTGGGCCCCACGTTGGTGATGTCCGCGCCGGTCGGATCGATCCAGGTATCGCCGTTGACCGTGATACCGTAGGGGATGGTCACCGGCTTCCCGGTGACCGGGTCGATGGCGGAGACCGAGGTCACGCTGCCGGGCTGGAGGATCAGGCTGGAGGTGACCGGCAGGTTCTGGGCGGAAAGGGGATTCGTGCCGCCGCCGGCCGGGGCCCCGAGGGTAATCGAGCCGAGGGGCGCGCGCAGGACCCCGCCTTGGTTGAGGGTGGAGGCAAAGACATTCAGCGTCCCTCCAGCCGACAGGGGCAGGTTGCGTAACGAGGAGGCACCCGAGGACTGGAGGGTGACCGACCCGGGAATGACGGTGGAATTCACCGTGTAGTCATTCGCGATGACATCGAAGGTGACCGCGGTCGGAGGATACACTTGGCCCGCCTTCAGCGTGATGTTGCCGGCCGCAGCCAGCGTGCCGTCGCCGCGGATCGCGCCGCCCGTGGTTCCCCCATTGGTGGCATCGAGCACGACCGTACCGGTATTCTGGAGGGAAAGATTGCCCGCATCGATCAGCGAGGAAGCCCGTACGGAAAGGATCCCGGTTCCGTTGGTGGCGACCACATTCTGGCCAAACGGATTCAAGGTGGCGGAGGCGGGCAGCGGACCTAGGAAGGGCATGCCCAGCACCACGTAGGGAGCCGACACGCTGAAGGTGTGTGGTACGGCCGGAGACACCTGGGAATCAGAGACCAGGGACAACACTCCCCCGTCAGCGAGGCTGATCTGCCGGCTGGCTGTGAGCGTGACGTCGCCCTGCACCTGGAGCCCGCCCCGGCCCACCGTCAGCGCCAGCGAACCGAATCCGCCCCCGTTGAAGCTGGCCGCCCCGAATTGCACGAGTCCGAGGCCCTTCACGTCACCCAACTTGTGACCCTCCTGGTCCGTGACGGCTTCGCCCAGTCCCGCATAAAGAAAGTCGAGGTTGGCGGCAGTGAGGTTGAGCGCGAGATCCGTGGGCTTAAGCAAGCCGCTGCTGTCCGCGTAATCGTACGCGGAACGATTGGAAAAAAGACTCAAGGCCCCGCCCCGGGCCGTCGGACCGCCGGCCGTACCGTGGAGGCTGGCGGCCGTAAACAGTAACTGTTCGGCCTGGAGCGAAATCGTGCCGCCATTGCTGTCCTTGACCACGGGCACCATCACCGCGGCCGCTCCACTCGCCACTTCACCCGCAGGTTGCCCCGGCGCCAGCAAAACGGTGTCGGTCGCACCGGCCACATTGAGCTGCGAGCCCGCCTCGGCGACCAGGTTGCCGGCAATCGTGATTTTCCCGCCATCGAGCACATCAGCCTTGTGATAACCCGCCATATCCTGCGTGAAAACCGCGGCGCCGGAGGCATCGAGTCCGCTGGCTGGACCGAGATGAATGCCAGGAGTATAGAGCACCCCCCCTTTGGTTTGCGTCACCGCAATCTGCCCGCCCCGGGCGGTGATCCGGCCCAGGAGATCAATCGAGCCGCCGCTGAGGGCGACGCTGCCGCCGGCATCGGCGGCAAGCACGGCTCCGGCACCGAGCACCAAGTCGATGCTGTTACCAAGAAGTAGGCTATTCACGTCCGCAAACAGGCCCGCGGTTTTGAAATTCAGACTGGCCGCTTGCCGCACGCCCGCCGGGGCCAGGTAAATCGAACCACCGGGAAGGGTGTCCCAGTTTTGCACCACGGATTGCACCGTCGTGTTGGCTGCGATCGAGAACGCGGTGAGCGGCCCGGTCACGCTACCCTCGACGCCGGTCGCAACCCCGAGGCCGGTGACCGTGAAACTCGCAAATCCGCCGGCATTGAAAAATCCCGGGCCCAGCTTGAGTGCACCGGAGGCGGCATCGGTCGCGGCGGTCTGCCCGCCCGGCAACGCATCGATCTGGATCGACGGCGCCTGCAGGTCGAGCGCCCCGCTCTTCCGGCCCAACCCGGCATATCCTTCCAAGCTGGCTCCGGTCAGGCTCAACCGGCCACCCAGCACCGCCCCAAAACCATTCTGGACCGCCAGCGCTTTCCCGGCGTTGAGGGTGATGCTGCCCGCGTCGCTGTAGGTGGTCTTGCCCGAGCTGCTGATTACGGCCCCGCCGGAGACGGTCAACGCACTGCCGGATTTCAGGAGGATGTCATTGCCCTTGATTCCAATGCCTCCACCCCCCGTCACCAAGGGCCGCGTGCCCGCGGTGCCGGACGCCATCCGTTCGTCCACCACCCCACCCGCGGTACTGAGGACCGCGCCCGCGCCGATTGACACCTTGCCGCGCCGCGGGTCGTAAGGCGTGGCGGTGACCGTGGCGCTGGCTTGCAGCAGCTCGGAGGCAATCAATTCGGCCTGGGAAGAGGAAATGTCATAGGCGTTGAAGCCGAGCCAGCCCCCGCTGGCCGTCACGCTGGCGCCATTTTCAACCGTGATGTTGCCGGCGGAGAGGGACAGCCACCCGCCCGAGGTCAGGGCGAGGTTCGTGCCCGCCTTGATCGTGATGTTGCCGAAACCCGGACTCACCCCGACGTTGTCCTCGCTGTTGTCAAGGCGGAGAATCCCAAAGCCGGCTCCGGTGCTGCTGACGAGGTTCGGCGACAGGTTCAGTTCGTAGTTTCGCTGCTGGGGAAACAGGTAGCTGGCGGCCGCGTTGTAGGCGTCGGCCGGGATGGCCGGGGCGGCGGAACCCACCATCACGTTTGCCGGCGTGGGCGAATAGCTGACAAAGTTGCCTGCCCCGGAAAGATACTGCCGCCCGAGGGTGAGGGAAAGCTGCGAGGAAAGTGGCCGGCTCAGGCCATCCAACAACCAGTGCGGCACGCCCATCGCCGAGGGATTGCTCGGATCCGGCGGGCTCGACGGCTTGTAAACCGGCGAGAGCGTCCGTTGGCCCGGGCCAGCCACGGTGTGACCGTGGAGCGTGCCATCAAGCGCCAGCACCGCCGAAGTGATGGCCAGGCTGCCGCCGTTGGCCCCTTGGAGATAGCCCGGCTCGTAGGTCCGGAAAGCCAGCGGGCTGGCCGTGGTGGTGGTGACACCCCATTTGGGATCCGTCTGGCTGGTCGTGCCATTATAGATCCCCGTGTAGAGATGGTCGGGGGTGGCCTTCGCCATCGCGTAAACATGCCCATCCGCGCCCACCACCCGGCTCGTCTGGGTGTACCCACCCTGATAGTTGATGGATCCACCCGAGACATCGACCACCGAACCCGTTTGCAGCACCACGGCGCCACCGGCCTTGAGTGACACCGAGCCGCCATTAACACTGAGCTCCCCCACCGTGTGCGTAGTCAAACCTACCCAACCCGCGGTGTTGGCCAGGGGGGTGCCGACCCAGGTGTAACCACCCAGGCCGCCATTCAGGGTGGCATCCCAGGCGCCATGCTGCCGCACATCGACTAGGACCGTCTGACCGCGCAACGGCCCGTCTCGCTGCAGGGGTGAATCGGCGAACTCCGAGCCGCGCAATTCCACGGCCACAATGTTCTCGGTCACGTCAGCCTCCACGCCGAACAGCCCGGCCACATCCACCGTCGCCCCTTGGTCGAGATAGATCTGCTGCGCATCATCGGCCTGAACAAAATTGTACCGGGGATCCCCGGGGTTGAACCATCGTCCGGCCCGGATGTTCACCCCCGCTTCCAGCGCCCGACCATCGAAAGCATAAGCCTTGGCGAGCGGCACCGCCGCGCCCGGCGCGAGGACCAGGGAATTTTTGCCCAGGTAGACGGACTGGCCTTGGATGTTGACCTGCGACGGAAGCGCGAGGTCGCCCGTCACCCGTTCCGTGCTACCGGCCTCGGGAACAATCCGTAGAAGGCTGTCCGGGCCCAGCGTCACTTGGCCCGAGTTGGCCACCGCCCCGGCCGAGATATCGTTTCCAATGTTCGACTGGTAGAAAAAAGGCTGGCCCAGGGTAAAGTCGGCCGTGGCGCTCAAGCTGGGATCATAGCGGGGATTCGCGATGGCATTAAAGCCCGCGATCAGGTCCACCCGGCCGTTGTAGGCCACCGACGTGCTGCCGTCGATAAACCCCAGTTGATTGACCGCCTGACCGGTGAGCGTGATGCTGGCCCGCGGCGCGGAAATCAACCCGGTATCAACCGTGCCATCGCTGTTAACCTTCCGGTCATTCGTCACCGTACCCACGGCGTAGGTGCCGCTCGAACCCGGATCGGTCACGGCGCCGACAAAGACGTCAAGGCCGCGCAGCGTGGGATCAGCGGAATTATGCGGAGCCAGGCCGACTTGCAGGCCCGCCGCGAGAATCGTCTGGCCATCCGCGGTCGAGATCGCGCCCGCATTGGTCACATTGGCGCCGATGAGGGCGATGCGGCCGCCCACGTGATCCGCCGAGGTCGGCGCCGTGAGCAGCGCGCCGGGTTGCACCACCACATCGCCGTAGCTGCCACCGGTCGTGAGCGCGGTTTGCACCGGGGCAATGCCATCCACGGCCACGCCGGGGTCGAAGGCCGGCGTGGGCCCCTTGATGCCCGCCGGCAGGGCTAGGGCGGAGAATTGGAACTGGGCGGCGGGATTGTTCAACAGGCCGCGCTGGATCAGGTTGTAATTGATCGGCAGGGACGAGGCGACGAGCCCATGGCTATTCACCTGCGAGGATCCGCCGAAGATGATCCCGTTCGAATTCATCACGTAGACCTGCCCGCCCACCGTGGCTTTCCCCGCGGCGTCCGGCGCGCCGATGGTCTTCATCGTGCCCAGGATTTGCGTGGGGTTGCCCGTGACATCCCGGACGTAGTTGAAGGCAATCCATTGGCCGACGTTCGTGCTCCCGGCGCCTTGGTCGAAGGTCAGCGTGGTGTTTTTGCCAATGTTGAAGGTATCCCACGTCAGCAGGGCCTGCTGCTGCGTCTGCGCGATGGTCACGCTGGTGGTCGTCGTGCTCCCGGTGGTCAGCGTCGTCGGCACCGGCGAATTGGCTCCGACCCAGAGCTTGTTCGTCCCGCTGGCCGGCATGAGGCCGTTGGCCTGCAGATAACTGTTCACCGGCACTGCCGGCAGGCCGGCGCGCAGGCTGTTTGATCCGGCGATCGCCAGGTTGCGGGCGGCGTTTTGCATCTGCTGCACGGCCGTCAGCGCCTGGGTGGTCCGCGCGAGCCGGTCCGAGTTGCCCAGCATCGCGGGGGCCGTGGTCACCGCGGTGCCGTTGCCCGCCGTGGCTGCGGCCGCGGTCATGGTTTCGGCCGCGGTCGCTCCCCTTCTGAGCAGGTCTCCGGCCTGCACATTGCCCACCGCCAGCACCGTGCTCAGCGCCACCGAGGCCACCGCGCGGACGCGCCGCCACCGGGCCCACGGCGCCGTCATCGATGAATACGATTTTCCAGTCATGACCGGTTGAACTCCAGTGGCGCGGGCCGGGGGAGGCTGATCGGTTAGCGAGCGCTCCCGGCCCGGCGAAGCGGCCGGGGTTCCGGGGGGAAGGACGGTTCAGCGGGGAAGCGCTTCACGGCTTGGCCCTTTGGTCGAGCAGCTTGTCCTGGTAATCCTGGACCAGGTTCTCAAGCTTGGTGCGGCTCAGCCCGACGAAGGGTTCCTTCGCCTTCAGGGCATTGCCGAAACTGAACTCCTCGTAACGGGTCAGGATCTCGTTGCCCGTCAGGTACAGCGCCAGGTTCTTCGCCTGCAGGTCAGCCGACCGTCGGTCCCGGACGATGGCCTCGGCTTTCAACCTGGCGACCTCCGTTTCCGCCGCCCGGGCGGCCTCCGCCGCCTTGGCCCCCGTGGTCTTGGACTTTTCCCAGGCTTCCGTGAGCCGCGCAGCCGCCGCCTTTTGCTCGGCCAACTCTGCGTTGAGCGTGGTCACAGTCTTGTCGGTGACCGTCCGGTCGGCCACGATTTGCTTTTTCAAGGCATCGTATTTTTCAGCGAGGGTTTTCTTCTCGTCGGTAATGGCCGCCTGCGTGGCCTGCAGGCCGGCGAGCTCGGCCTGGCTGCTGCGCAGCTGCGCGGTCGTGTCACGCAAGGCCGCACGCATGCGGTCCAGCTCGGGATTCGCCGGCTCGGCGGCAGCCAGCCAAGCGGCCGGCAGCACGGTGCAAAGAACCAGGGCGGCAATGGAGGTGATTTTCATGGGAGGGTCAGAACTTGCCGTTGAAATCCAGTTGAATGAGGTCGGCCTTGAAAGCCGGACCCGCGATGGCGGTGGCGCTCAGCCAGCGGAGGCCGATCCAGGTCCGGGCCGACAGCGCCAGGTTTGCCCCAAAGGTGTAACCCTTGAGGTTGGTGCCGCCGCCGCCGAAATCGGAATCATTGAAGCCATCCACCAAGGCGTCGGAACCGACCTTCCGGTAACCGAGGCTGACATTCCAATCCCAGCGTTCGCCGAGCGAGGGTTTGCCGAACGTCGCGCCGACCATCCAGGCCGTGTCGCTGCCGAGGAAAGCCCCGGTGGCGCCGGTGGCCACGCCCAAGTTGTTGACCGCTTTGGCGGCAATGGCCGCGCGGTTGAACGAGCGGTTTTTCACCCATTCCCCGACCAGGGAAACCTGGAAAGGCTCGAAGGCATTGTAATCCAAGCGGCCGTCCAACGCCAGTTCCTGGAATTTCGAGGCCAGCCCGAAATACTGGTATTGGTTGGTTGTGCCGTTGTTGTTCAGCGGGCCCGGGATGATGTCGCGCAGCGCCATGTACGTGTTGCCCCGTTGCGCAAAGGCCGGGCGGCTGCTGTCGGTGTCGCCCGCATCCACCGCGGTGAGCGGCGTGTACGGCGTCGAGCGTTTGCCCTCGATGTTCTGGAAATAGTAGTAGGAGCCGCCCAGCTTCAGGCTGAAATCCTTGCTGAACTCCAGCGTGACCCCGAGCTGCGCGGCGTAGAGCCACTTGTCGTTGCTCTTGAACTTGGCCGGCTGGTTCGTCGCAAAGTTGAGGTCCGTGTTGAAGACCGGGAACGCGCCCACCACGAAAAACGGCGTGATATCCTCGCTGACCGGAAATTTCCCCTGCGTGGCGAAGCCGTCAAAGCCGATGTCGTCCGCCCAGATCATGTTCGTGGCGAAAAACGGGTTGTCGAACCGGCCGAAGGTGAAGGCCAGATCCTGGTCCGGCAGGCCGCCGACTTCGTACTTCAGGAAGCCCCGGTCCAGCCAGAGGGCGTACTTGCTGAAATTGCCGCCCTGCCCCGCGCCGGCCGCACCTAGGCTTTGGTTCTGCGTCACCGGGGAATTGTTCTCCCCGGTGGCCAACCGCAGGCCGGCGGAATAGCCCTCGCCCAGGTCCACCGCGGCGCCCAGCCGCGCGCGCAGCCGCAGGCGGTTGCGATCCTGGTCCACGTCGTACTGCGGCGAGAAGACGGTGCCGCTGACATCAAACGGCGCCCCCGTGTTGATCGCGTTGAAATTCGGGAAGGCCCCGGTGTTGTCGTTGCCCGCCGGGAAAATGATGCCCTCGCCGCGCACGCGCACGTCGCCAAACAGCCGGAAGCGCGTCACCCAGTCGGGGATCGTGTTCGGCGCCGCCCAGTTTTCTTCGCGGGCCTGGGCCATGACGTCCGCCTTGAGCTCTTCGCGCAGCTGCTCCTTGACGATCTCGGGCACGTACGTGACGCGGACGGTGTCTTCCGGAATTTTTTCCTCGGTGGCGTCAGCCGGGGCCGGCGTGGCGGCCCGGCGGGAGGGAGCTTTCTGCGCCACAACCGGTGCCGGCGGCGGAATTTCCGTCGGCTCACTCGCGATGGTCTGCGCGCGGGTCGGGGCCGGCTCTGGCGGCGCCTCGCTGGCTGTGGCAACCGGTTCCGAGGCCTCGTTCGCCATCGTGGCGACGGGGTCCGGCGGCTCGCTGGCAGGGGTGGACTCGGCATTGTTCTCCACCGGCGCGGCGGCAAGCATCGGGAGGGCGTGGAGCGGGGCCGGGGGGCCGGGCCGGGGGGCCGGCTCCGTCGCGACCACCGCAACGGTGGCGACCGGGGCCGCGACCGACCTGGTCGCCGGCTCTTCACCATTGCGGAGGTGGCCCGCCTGCGCGGCGAGGGCCCTGGCGCGGGCCAGCGCGGCCTCGGCCTGGGCGAGTTGGGCCTGCATCATCGCCTCCTTCGCGCGGGCCTCGGCCGCATCGGCCTCCGCCATGAGCAGCAGTTCGGCGGCGTCTTTTTTCGAGAGCGCCCCGCGCGCGACGAGCCGGTTGATCTGGCTGACCGTCAGGTTCGGCGCGGCGTCCGTGGCTGGCTCGGCGGCGAACCCGGTCACCCCGGCGCCCAGACAGAGGGCCAGCAGCACAGCGGGTAGCCGGGAGGAGAAAATTCTTGGATGATAGCTCATGGATGAAAGGGAGAAATTTAATTGGGTCGGCGCGCGATCAGCCGCATGACGATCGGCATCGGCATGCCGTCCGGGGGCGGCTCCTTCAGTTGGAAGCCGTCGAGGACCTCGTGCTTGATCGCCTCATCCACGACGGGGTCGCCGGTGAGTTCCGCCAGCTTCGCGCGCGTGATGCGGCCGCTGGCGTCGGACCAGATGCGGACCTTGATGTTGAAACTGGCGCTGCGGGTGCGGGGATTCTGGCTGAGGGCGTCGCTGATGGACCGGGTGACCTGGTTGGCATACCAGCCGAAGCGACTGGCCGCCGCGCCGCCGCGATTGCCGCCGCCCATCAGGCCCTTGCCATTTGCGCCGAGGCCGAACCCATCCGCCGGGCCGCTGCCCGTGATGTTGGTGCCGATCGCCGGCGAGGGCGACGGCTCATCCACCGGCTTGGCTTCCGCCGCGTCCACCGGGGTCTGCTCCATCATCTCCTCCTTGGGCTGGTTCTCCGGGGGGGGCGGCGGCGGCGGCGGCGGCGGCGGCGGCAGCGGTGACTTGATCATGACCATTTCCACCGGCTTCAACGGCGCCGGGCGGCTGTGGCCGGTGAACATCTTGCCGACCATCGTCACCCCGACGACGGCCACGATCCCGATGCCGATGACAAAGCCGTACTTCCCGAGGAAGGTCTGCTTCTCCCTGTAATCAAACTGGTCGTAATCGCTCATGGTTCGCGGCCGTTATTTCTTTGCCGGCTTGGTGGCCAGGCCGACCTGCGTGATGCCGAGGCGCCCGACCACATCGATCACATCCATCACCGACTGGTATTGCGTGAGGCTGTCGCCGCGGATCACCACCGGGAAATCCGGCGTGAGGACCTTTTGCTGCGCGAGGCGCTGCTCGAGTTCCGGCAGGGTGACCGGGATGGTATCCAGGAAAAATTTTCCGTCGTTGGTGACGGTGACCGCCTTCGTCTTGGGCTTGGACAACGGTGCGGGCGTGTTGCTCGCCTTGGGCAGGTTCACTTTCGTCCCAGCGACCGAGGCCGTGCACATCAGGATGAAGATGACGAGCAACACATACGCCAGGTCCAGCATCGGCGTGATGTTGATGTCATCGTAGGGCTTGTCTTCTCCTTGGACTTGCATGGGGCGGTCTCCGGTAGGGCTTAGGCTTCCGGCTCGGAGTAAAACTCGGCCAGCTTCGAGACGAATTCATCGATGAACACGTGCATGTCGCTCGTGACCACCTTGATCCGGGTGAGCAGGTAATTGTACCCGAACAGCGCGGGGATCGCGACGCCGAGGCCGGCGACGGTGGCGAGCAGTGCGGCGGCGATGCCGGGCGCAATGGCGTTGACGTTCACCTCGCCCGCCGCGGCCACCGCGGCGAACGTGATCATGACGCCGACGACGGTGCCGAGCAAACCGAGGAACGGCCCGCCGGAGATCGCGATCGTGAGCAGTACCATCGCGCTGTTGAGCCGCTGGGTTTCGCGCACCAGGCCGCCGTCAAGCGAAGCCCGGATCGCCTGCATGGAGCGGCTGGAGAGCACCTTGTCCGCGCCGGTTTGATCGGCCGACAGGCGGTGTTGGATTTCGACGATGCCGATATGATAGATGCGGTACAGCGGGGTGTTCATCATGGCGCGGTGCTCGGCCGTACCGAGCCGGCCACCCATGTTTTTGGCACCTTCGGATTCGCCGCTGTCCATCGCCGAAAGATCCTGGGCGATATGGCTCCACTCGTTGAGAAACTGGACATTGCCCTTGCCGATGCGGTTCAGGTAGGCCGCCTTCCGGACCATCACGACCCAGCTGATGACGGACATGATCGCGAGGATGCCGATGACCACCCAGCCATCGACGCTGAGGTTCCCGATGATCACCCCGAAATAGCCGGTCTTGAGCGCACTCAGCCAGCTCGTCTCCTGGTCGTCTTCACCCACCGTCAGGACTTTCGCCGCACTGTCCCGACCCTGGTTGAGAGCGGCGAATTTCAGCGCGCCGACCGGGCGCGCGATCTTGGAAATTTCCAGCTCATCCATTTCGCCACTGAACGCGCCGCCGGTCGTGGACATCAGTCCCCCCACCCCGTCGCCGCCCAGCACCGCCGGGCCGTTCAAGCCCGGCAGCGGCGCCTGCATCACCGCATACGGCTCGCCGTCCAGGTAAAGCGTGACGTGTTCCCCCGTCGCGATCACCGCGAGATGGTGCCAGCTGTTGGCGGCGACCGGCGCGCCCGCCGGACTCCGCACCGTGCCGCCTTGGTAGGTCGCCTCGGTGAACGGCACGCCATTGTCCGCGCCCAGGAGGAAAAATTTGCCCGCGTCGCGGCGGCTGAAGAAAACCGCGTGCGGCTGCGGCGGCCCGAACCTGACCCAGGCCGACCAGGTCATCGCGGCGCCTTCGGTCCAAAACAGCGGCGCCGAGCTGGGAATCGTGACGGTGGTCTTCCCGTCAAGCCGGAGACCGGCCCCGATTAGCGAGCCCTCCGCGGCCAGCCCCGGGTTCTGCGCGGAGTCGCCGTTGCTCGAGGAATCCGCGGCGGGCTGGCCGGCAAAATGATACACCAGCGCGGTGTTGTCATCGTAGGTCCCCTTGGCGTCCTCAACCTTGGGGGCCTTGCCGGTCGAGTTGCCATAATACAGCCAGATCGTGGTCTGCGCCGCGGGTTTCACGTCCGGCACCTTCACCCAGATAAAGGCCTCATTGAGCAGCGGGTCGAATTTTTCGATGTGGTAGGCCAACGGGGTTTTGCCGTCTTCGGCAAAAAACCGCAGGTCGCTCCCGTCCTGCGCCGCACTCGCGAACCGGAAGTTGCCGTCGAACAGCCGGATCAGCACCGGCACGGTGCCGATGGGCTCGGTGAGCCCCGCACCGGCGGGCGTGGTGTCGAGGGTGATCTTCTTGCGCAGGGTCCACTCGCTGTTCCACCACGAAGCGGCGTGCGCGGTGGCGGCCAGGCTCAGGCACGCCAGCCAGCCCAGCAGCAGGAATTTCAGCAGGTTTTTTTTGACTCGGAGGGATACGGTGTCCATGGGAAATAGGGCGGTGAAGGGGTTGGGTCGGTCGGGGCGGTTAGTAATCCAGCGCGCCGCGGAACAGGATGCGCAGGGAGTTCGCCGGCGTCTGGCCCTGCGCCAGCAGCGGGAGCGCGGCGATGATCGAGCCTTCGAAGTGGTCCAGCAGACGCAGCTGGCTGCCAATCCCGAGGCTGAGAAAATCGAAGTGGTTCTTCTGGCCGGGCAGCGGTTCGTTGACCTTCAGCCAGCCCGCGTCGGTGAAGCCAAACACGCGCCACTCGCCCTTTTTCCCGCCGATCGAGTTGGCCAGGGACGGACTGCGCAGCTCCAGCGTGCCAAACAGCGCGTTGTCCCCCACCTGCTCGGCCTCGAGGTAGCCGCGCGCCGTGCCCACGCCGCCGCCGCTCGCCTGCTCGCCGCTCAGCAGCGGCTGGTCCGCGATCTGGCCTTGAATCTTGCCGAAGAGCTGCAGGCCGTGCGGCAGGTCGTGCGTGTGCGACAGGTCGCCGTGGAAGATCAGGAAGTTGCCGTCGGCATTGTAGCGGTTGTCGCCAAACTGCGCCGAGTTGCTGCCCAGCCCGCGGATGTTGAACCCCAGCCCGGCGTTGAATTCCGTCGTGGAGTGCGGCTTCTGCCACGTCGCGCCGTAACTGGCCGACAGCGGATAGTAGGTGATCGGGGTGAGGATGATCGCGGCGGGACTCGTGCCTGTGGCGGCGAGCGCGACCTTCTGGTCAAAGTGCTTGTAGTCGAGTCCCACGCTGGCCGACTGCGTGAATTCCTTTTCCGCCGGCAAGGTGAACAGCGCCCGGAGGCCCGCCGTCTCGCCGCGCCCCGCCACGGCCGTGGAGCCCAGGGTGGACACGTTGCTGTCCTGCTTGGTGGCCTGCACCATGAGGTTCAGCCAGTCGGGCCGCGTGAAGCGCGCGAGGTAGTAGCCGGAGAACACCTTCACCTCGCTGGTGTTTTGCGGCGACGTTTGAAAACTGAGGCCGAGGCCGTGGCCGGTCTGCCCGAGGTTGTTGTCACTCACGGAGGCATTCAACCGGAGGGGCGTGGTGTTCGCGCCGTGGCGGTTGTTCAGCTCCACGCTCGCATGCACCGGCGCCTTTTCCTTCACCTCGAGGTCGACGTCCACCGTGTCGGGCTCGACGCCCGCGCGGAGCGAGGGCGTCACCTGCCGGTCGGGCGACTGGTTCAGCGCGATGATGTCCTGGGGCACTGCCGTGAAGTCGATCACGCGGCCCTCGGCGAGGGAGGGCGCCATGGATTTGATCTTGGCCGGGGACGAGTAGCGCGCGCCGCGAACGCGCAGGCGGCCGACCGTGCGCTCGACCACCTGCAGGTGCACCACGCCGTGCGTTACCTGCTGGGGCGGGATTTGGACGGCGGCCGTCTGGAGGCCCGAGGCCGCGTACGCCTGCTCCAGCGCGGCGCGCGCCTGCTCGACATCGTCCTGGGTGCGGCCGGGTCCGAGGAAACGATAGACCGCCTCCTCGATTTTCCGCCGGGACAATTTGTGCGCACCCTCGATCCGGTACTCCCGGATGAAATACGTTTCCGGACCCGTCGCGGCCGGCTCGGCCCGGATTGCCGTCAGACCCACCCCCAAGGCCATCACCATGGCCGGCAGGGTGCGCCACCTTCCGCCCCGCGCACCCGGAGGGCGCGCAAAACCGGCAGAAAATGGACGACAAAAAAACATGAAAGAGTGGGCCGTAGGCAAAGGGTGGGAGGCGTTCGAACAGCGCAGAAATAGCGCGCAAAAGAGAACATGAACCGCGCCGGCGAGTTTCAAGTTCCGTCGCGGTGTGCGCCGAAATGTAACAATGAATTGCCGATTCCGGGTCTTCGATTCACCGCGTTTCCGATCAATTGCTTGCATCGCCGGAAGTCAAAAAAGGTGCCGGTAAAAATGAGCCGCGTAGCCCGGGAAACCGGTCCCTTGGTCAGTGGGCGCAATGCGGGCACGGGACGTGCCCTCCTACCTTCAGGCCTTTCTGACGATTCAAGCTGGAGCCGTACCTTGAAACGAAGGGGGGCCCCGACAGGCTCCGACCTTGGGCCCTTCACCCGGCCCACCGGTCCGAACCAAATAGGCCCCAAAAAAATTACCCCTTCATTTCGACTTCGGTGACTCGGCCGGAGGCGGCAGCGTCGCAACGGCTTTGCCGTCCGGCAACGTGGTCACAGCGGCCTGCGCCTTCTCCGCCGCCAGCGCCTTGGCATTGATCTCCAGCACTTCCTTCATCGCGCGTGGCAGGCTTTGCGCGGGCTGCTGCCGGAAGGTTGCGATGCGGTTCCCGGCGAGCAGCTCGATGCTCCGGCCGGTGCCGACCAGCTTCGCCAAGGCGGTCCGGCCGGCCGGCTTTTCCGCCAGCGCGAGGAGCGCGTCCACTTCCTCCTGCGTCCATCCCGCGTCGTTTCCCTGGACGTAGGCGCCGGCCAGATACTCCACCGTGATCTCGTTTCGAAAGTTCTCCTGCACTTTTTTCCGGAACGACACCGTGTACTCGATGGCCGGCGAGGTGGCGTGATTGACCAACTCCAGGTAGAATGCGTCCTTCAACTGGCGGTCGATGTTCCGGGCCAGAGCGTCGAGTTTGGCCTGCGTGGCGGTCAGTTTCAGCAGCTCCGCGAACGACTGCTGGCTGGGCGCAGCGTGAGCCGCCACGCTGAGGGTTAACGCGAGCACGAGTGCGGTCAGGGATTTCATGGGTTGGATCGGGATCAGGGGGTGGTCTGGCTCCGCCGGAGTGATTTTCTCCTTTGGGTTAGCGTCCGTTGTTAAGGCACGGACCAACCAGCTGGAAAGCCGCATCCGCGCCCGTCATCCATTCTTAACAAACGCCGCGGCCGGGTTCCGGCCCGCACGGCGGTTTCAGCCAGATTCAGGTGGTGAATGGGGGAACGGGTTGCCCTCAACCCGTTGGTTTGGGCACCGGCCGATCCAACCCGTTGGGGGCAATGCGCTCCCACTCGTTCCATAACGCGGCGGGGGCGCCGGCATTCCCCTTCCCGCCAAAAAAAAGAACCGGTGGTCGCTCCCGTGAGCGGCCACCGGCCTTCTAACTTCTAGCTGTTAACCTAACCAACAATCGCTCAGGCGACATCAGCCAGCTCGGCCGAGTTGCGACGACGACGGATCATCACGACGCCCAGCGTCATGACGCCGAGGATCGCGGCGTAGGTCGAGGGCTCGGGAACCACCGTGAACGTCAGCGTGCCGTCCTGGTACAGGGCGAACGTGCCGATGAAGTGGCTCGTGGTCGGAGACGACTGGTCACCCAGGTTACCGATCGAGTACAGGTCGGACGCAGAGAACGTCGCGCCCGACGCGAGGCGACTGGCCTGATTGTTGAACTGCGCCGCGGTATATACACCGAAGGCACTACCCGCCGTCAGCGCCGTTGACCATGAGCCGGTATTGCTGGTCGCAAGGGCTTCCGCCGCACCCACCGTGTAGGTTCCGAGACCCGTGTAAACCTTGTTGATATTAAGGTTACCGGTATTCATCGAGGTGTTGGAGACGGCAGCGTAACCCGTGGTGTTTGCCATCCCGAGGGTGCCGGCCGCGGTACCCCACAGTTTGGTCGCCCACTGCTGCGTATCAACGTTACCAGCGGGATCCTTCCACGTGGCAGCCGCACCCCAGTTCAATGCGGAAGCACCCGTAGCGGTATTCCAACTGGTGAAGGTGCTCCCCAAGATGGAGGCGTAGTTTCCGATGGTGTAGGTGCCCGGAGCCGTGTAGTTGGCCACGCTGCCGAGATCGATCGTGACGTTGTTGGCTGCGCCGGTCTGCTTGAAGCCGACGACGAGATCATACAGGCCCGCGGTCGCCTGAGCCTGGGCCGAGATACCGAACCCGGCGAAGACCGCAAGGATCGCGAGAAGTCTCATTTTTGTTTTCATGTGTTTAGCTGCAAGCGTGAATTTGAGTTAGGTGACGGGAGCATCAGTTCGCGGAAATCACTGAGCCTTCCGTGGTGCGCGTGGCCAGCATGGAGCCGATCGTGACACCACCAGCCGCGGTGGCATAGGTGCTCTGAATGCTATCCGAGAGGGCGTTGATAACCGTGATCTTGGCGGCATCGGTGGTCTTGTAATAGCTCTGCTCGTAGGTCCAGAATGAATACTGGCCGGTCTGGGTGGCGGCGTCACTCTGGGCGACACCGTTGTACTTCAGGAATTGGGCCGTGTCGGTGGGCTTGTCACCCGAACCGACGTAGCCGACCAGAAGAACATACTTGGAGGCAACGCGAGTGGCGGTGTCGACCGCGGAATTCAAGACCGCCTTGACATGGCCGCCGCTGACATAGCCGCCCAAGGCGCCCTGCAGGGTAAGCGTCGTGATCGCTCCCGCGCCGGTGACGGTGCCCACGTCATAGCCGTTGACGTCAAACGCCTTGTATTGTTTCAGTGCGGTATCAACCGAGCCGAGGCCGGTCTCGAACGTGGTGGCGAGACGCGTGCCGGAGTCGTTATCCCGGCCGACGAGTACGACATTTGTCGTGCTGTCCGCCGCGCTGCCGGTGAAGAACGACAGCTTGAGTTTACCGTTGGCCGCGAGTGACTGGAAGCCGAGCGCCGTCATGTTGGTGAAGCCGCTATAGTTGTAGGTGGATCCCGTTTGCTGAACACCTTTGCAGAACAGGAACTGGACCACGCCGATCGAGCCTGGGTTGGTCGCGCCCGAGGTCAGCGTAAGCCCTGTGGAGACCGAATCATAGGGGGTCGAATCCTGCAAAGAGTCCGACATCGTGAAGTCGGCCACGCTCGCGGAATCCCAACCCCCAGCCGTCGTCACGGCAGCGGTATCCGCATAGGACTGGCCGCCGGAGATCGCATAGGTACCGGACTGAGCGGTGGAGGCGGTGGCGCCGGCGTTGGCACTGGCTACCGTGATCCAAGCTTTCGACGTATCGCCACCGGGCGCGGTGGCGACGTTGGTGTCGTTGATGATCCAGGAGAGGCCGCCGACGGAGCCGGCAAAGCAGCACTGGACGGAATCGGTGCCGTTGGAGAAAGTCGCCTGGTTGGCGGCGGAGAGGGCGGTGCCAATGTAGGCGGCCTTCACGGCACCGGAACCAAGGCGGTTAATGACGGCAGCGTAGACCGCTTTGCGGAAAGCGGACGAGCCGGTGACCTTGACATTCGTGGCGGAGGCCACGCTGGCGGCTGCGAGGGCGAGGGCGCCCAGAGCGAGGGTTTTGAAGAGT
>Ga0209829_10000380_pt1 | contig 41591 bp, 38 predicted proteins | sample C_140205_EF_Meta_FD_187311 | JGI IMG/M metagenome (GOLD analysis project Ga0209829, IMG submission 187311) | Freshwater microbial communities from Lake Croche, Canada to study carbon cycling - C_140205_EF_MetaG (SPAdes) (version 2) | ecosystem: Environmental > Aquatic > Freshwater > Lake...
AGCCCGGAGATTCGTTCCGCTCATGCCGCACTACGCCCTATTTGCGCCAGCCTACACCGGTCACCTTAACCCGCTATTCGTCCTCGCGCGGGCGCTCGAGCGGCGCGGGCATCGCGTGACGGTGCTCTCGCCGCCGGTGGCCGCGACCAGGGTGCAGCAGGCTGGTTTCAACTTTGCCCCGATCGCGGCGCAGGAGTTTGGGCACGGTGGGTGGGAAGAGCACGCCGCGCGGGCGGGAGCGCGCACCGGCTTGGCAGCCACCGCCGCCGCCGCCCGCACCATCGCACTGTTGGCGCGCGGAGTCCTCCGCGACCTGCCCGCTCTCGCGCACCTCCATCGCTTCGACGGGCTCATCATGGATCAGATTTGTATCGGCACGGAAAGTGTCTGTCAGGTCATCAACCTGCCGCTCGCCGTCGCATGCAGCGCGCTGGCGATGCACATCGAGTCGGGCGTGCCACCGGTTTATTTTCCGTGGCGTCACCGAACCGCGCCGCAGTTTCACGTGCGCAATTTCCTCGGCCAGTGCGCGGGCAATATGTGCGGGCTGGGCGTGCTCCGCGAACTCGCGCCGTATCGTTGCAAGCACTGGCTCCGTCCCATGACCTACACCTACATCAACGAACTCCGCCCGAGTCTCGTGCAGGTGGCGCAGCAGCCGGCCTTCTTCGATTTCCCGCACCGCCACCTGCCGGATCATTTTCACTACACGGGTCCGTGGATCGACGAAGGCGTGGCCGAAGCGAACGCGTTCCCGTGGGACCGGCTCGACGGGCGTCCGTTGATCTACGCGTCGCTGGGAACGCTGCAAAACCGCCTGATGTCCGTCTACGCGACAATCGCCGAAGCGTGCGCCGGCCTCGATGCGCAGCTCGTCGTCTCGCTTGGCCGGCCCGGCGCCGTCGCACCCGAACAAAAGAGTGCCGGCGCGTTGTTCGTGGACTACGCGCCGCAACGCGCACTGTTACGGCACGCAGCGCTCGCCATCACGCACGGCGGTTTAAACACCGTGCTCGAAGCCCTGAGCGCCGGCGTGCCGCTCGTAGCGATCCCGATCACCAACGATCAACCGGGAAACGCCATGCGGATCGAGCACCTCGGCGTGGGGTGCGCCGTGCCGATCGGAAAACTCGACCCCGCCTCGCTCCGGCATGCAGTCGAACAGGTGTTGCGCACGCCATCCTTCGCCGAACAGGCGCGCGCCTGCGCCACAAAACTTCGCTCAATCCAAGGGGCGGCCCGCGCCGCCGAATTGATCGAGCGGGCGTTCACCACCCGGCAACGTATCGTCTCGGCCCCGAAGCCATGAACGACCTCACCCAAATCCTCCTCTCCGCGCAAAACAGCGAACCGCACGCGGCGGAGAAGTTGCTGCCACGCGTGTATGGCGAACTGCGCAAGCTCTGTATCCGCGCGCTGCCGTGAGGCGGTGCGTGTGCAACGAAAGACCAATCACATGAAAACTAATCCGACCTCAGATCTCGAACAACACCGCAAGCCACCGTCCAAGCTGCGCCTCGCCCATACCTCGAACTCGGGGCTCTGGCTCTCTTTGTCATCCTTTTTGTTATTTGCGGGAGTGACCGCACTTTCGGCGTGTGGCGACGACCTGCAAAACCCCTGGGCCCGCCTGCGCTTGTTCGTCTGGGGTTTGATGACCGTGTATTACCTGAACCTAACCATCCAGGAACGGCTCGAGCTGAGAATTGCCCTCCTGCTCGACCGGCTGGAGCAGAAGGGCGTGCTCTCTGCGGAAGAACGCGCCGTCATCGGGGTAGTTCCCCCCAAGACAATTGACGAGCCGACGATGCGAGGAGTGTGGCGCGCGCTGATCTATGTTGGCGTAGCAGCCCTTTTCATCGGGCTACTGTTCTTCATCGCAACATGCAGCGGGACGCGCTGATGCGTGAAGCCGACGCCGTGATGAGGTCCCCGCCCATGGGCGCCACGAATCTGCCGGAGTAACCAGCGGCTGCATGAACGACCTCACCCCAGAACATCAACCTACCACCATGTTCCCACACCGCACCCCCGAACAGGCGACCACCAAATTTTGAAGCAAAATATTCCTCTATGAAAACCAACACTTCCACGCAGCGTAAGCCCGCACTCCCCTACCTCGTCCTCTTACTGTGCCTCGTCCTTACGGGCTGCGAATACGACGTGCCGGCGACCAAAGAACCCACCCGCAACGTGGACGACCGGTTGCTCGGCGACTGGGTCGCGATGGGCGGATGGATGAAAGTGCGCCGCCTCGACGCCAACGGCTACGTGATCTTTCACGACGGAAAATTGTATCGCGCCTGGCACTCCGAGCTGGCCGGACTGCCGCTCGTCAGCGTGCAGGACATCGACTCGGAAAAACGCAAATTCGCCTATCTCGGCTACGCGCTCTCGACTGACGGCCGGCGCCTGACGCTACGTGTGGTGAACGACAAGTTGATCCCCGACGAGACGCGCGACGCGGAGCGAATCAAAACACTCTTCGAAAAACATCGCCGCGAGCCCGCGCTCTTTGGCGAAGGCTTCGTCTATGTGAAGCAATGATGCTGCGCGCGCCCTCGTGCTGACGCCCGTCATTATCAAGCGACCACCGTGAACGACCTCACCCAAATCCTCACCGCCGCGCAAAACGGCGAACCGCGCGCGGCGGAGCAGTTGCTCCCGCTCGTCTACGAGGAGCTGCGCAAACTCGCTGCGTCGAAACTCGCTCGCGAACGAGCCGGCCAAACCTTGCAGGCCACCGCCCTCGTGCACGAAGCGTGGGTCTGCCTCGCCGGTCCCGATCAAAAAACCTGGAACGGACGCAGTCACTTTTTCGGCGCCGCCGCCGAGGCCATGCGTCGTATCCTCATTGACCATGCCCCCCGGAAACTCGCCGTGCGCCACGGCGGCGGACTGGCGCGCGTCGACGCCGACGCCCCCGGCGCCGCCGAAATTGCCACGCCCGCCGGAGACGCGGTGGAACTGCTCGCGGTCCACGACGCCCTCGACCGCCTCGCCGCCTTCGACGCGCGCAAAGCCGAGCTGGTGAAGCTGCGCTATTTCGTCGGCCTCACGATCGAGGAGACGGCGGAGGCTCTCGGCATTTCCGCGCCCACTGCGAAACGCGACTGGGCCTACGCCCGCGCTTGGCTCCACCGCGAAATCCGCGCGACGCGCGGCTGAGTTTGTTTAGCTGCGGATCTCCGCTCAACCGCGCTAATCGATCGGAAAACTTATTTCAGCAACGCGGCTTCGTGTCACCGCCTAGGTCAATCTCGAATCGATCAGCGTCCGAGTTCAATTTCACCATTAGCGACAATGAGCGAACATTAGCGGTTCAAACGTTCGGCGGTGATGATGGGGCGCACCGCGCGGCCAGCAAACGGCCGTGGGCGGAAAAATATTCTCTCCGCGATCTGTCTCCGCGCGGAATTCCGCACTGAGCAGGTGAACTCATCCCATCACCCCGCGTGATAGGTCGTATCAAGTTTATCAACTCACGCTCTTCGACGTTCCCTGTTATGATTAGCTCGTTCGCTTAACGACCCGCCCAACTCCCTCACCCATGCGCTCGATTCTGTTCAACTCCGCCCTCGCCCTCGGCACCATCATGTTCGCCGATTTCATCGCCGGCATTGTCCACTGGTTCGAAGACACCTACTGCACCGAAGACACGCCCGTGATCGGGCCGCTGCTCATCCGGCCCAACATCGTCCACCACCACCTGCCGCGGTTCTTCACGCGCCTCACCTGGTGGCAGAGCGCGTGGGATCTCGTCCTCATCGGTGCCGCCGTCATTGGGCTCACATGGTGGGCGGGCGTCCTCGCCTGGCCCGTGTGGCTCTTCGTCGCTGTCAGCGTCAATGCCAACGAAGTCCACAAATGGGCGCACCGCACCCGCGCAGAAAACGGCCCCGTGATTTCCTTCTTCCAGGATATCGGCCTCCTGCTGACCCCGCGCCAGCACGCGGTCCATCACTCGGACCCCAAAAACACCTACTACTGCCCGGTCACGAATCTCGTGAATCCCCTCCTCGAACTCATCCAGTTTTGGACCCGCGTTGAATGGCTCATCGAACGTCTCATCGGCGCCACGCACCGCTACGATACCTCCAATCGCGGCCAGGGGCCCGCTCCCACGTGGATCGCCGCCTATCGCTCACCCGACGTAAAAACCAATTTCCCTTCATTGCCCGCCACGCGCGCCAGCCCCCGCCCTGAGTCGCTGCGCGCCGCCGGGCCAACGCCGCCACCGGCGTCCTATGAAAACTACGCGCGCACGGAGGCGATGACGCCGACGACATGAAATCGTTTTCACCGTTCTCCGCAGTGCTCGGGTGCGCCGTTCTGCTGTTCACCGGTTGCACCACGCTCAAGCGCACCGCCGTCAACAAACTCGGCGACGCCCTCGCCGGCGGCGGCACGGCGTTTTCCGCCGACGATGATCCCGCGCTCATCCGCGATGCCGCGCCGTTTAGCCTCAAGATGATGGAGAGTCTGCTGGCCGAAACGCCCTCTCATCGCGGCCTCCTCCTCGCGGCGGCCAGCGGCTTCACGCAATATGGTTACGCGTTCGTGCAACAGGACGCCGACGAACTCGAGTCGACGAACGTCGCCGCCGCCAACGCCCTCCGCGACCGCGCGCGCCGGCTGTATCTGCGCGCCCGTGACTACGGTCTGCGCGGTCTCGGCGTGACCCACGCAGATTTTTCCACCCATCTGCGCACCGATCCCCGCGCGGCCGTCGCCACGTGCACGACCGCCGATGTGCCGATGCTCTATTGGACCGCTGCTTCCTGGGTCGCCGCCGTCGCGATTAAGAAAGACCGTCCCGATCTCATCGCCGACCTTCCGTTGATCGAAGCGCTCATTGATCGCGCCCTCGTGCTTGACGAGACCTTCGATCATGGCGCCATCCACTCGTTCTTGATCAACTACGAGATGGCGCGCACCGGCGCCACAGGCCGACCCGAGGCCCGCGCCACCGCGCATTTTGACCGCGCGGTTGCGCTCGGCGGCGGCCAGCAAGCCTCTCCCCTCGTCGCCTTCGCGGAAGCCGTCTGCATCGATCGACAGGACCGCGCGCGCTTCGAGGCCCTGCTTCGCGAAGCCCTCGCCATCGACGCCGATGCCCAGCCGCCGTCGCGTCTCGTCAACCTCATCATGCAACGCCGCGCGCGCTGGCTCCTCACGCGCACCGACGACCTCTTCCTCACTCCTCCGTCCCCCACCGATCCAAAGTCATGAATGCCCCCCGTCACCTCCGCCCCTCGGCGCTCGCCCGCTGGCTCTCCCCGCTCGCGCTCGTCGCCTCTCTGTTCGCCGTACAACCGTCCGGCATCGCCGCGCCCATCGCCATCCGGCTCGGCACGATTCTACCGAGCGGCACCCCGCAACACACCGTGCTCCTCGAACTCGGCGAACGCTGGGCCAAAGAAACCGGCGGCGCGGTGAAACTCACGGTCTTCGGTGACGCCCGCCAAGGTGGCGAAGCCGACATGGTCACGAAGATCCGGACCAAAAATCTCAACGCCGGGCTCTTCACCGTCGTTGGGCTCTCTGAAATCGACCGCGGCGTCACGGGCCTCCAGTTGATGCCCCTCACGTTCCGCACGTGGGCCGAGGTCGACTATGTGCGGGAGAAAATGCGGCCCATGCTCGAGGAACGTCTCCGGGCGCAGGGCTTTGAAGTGCTCTGCTGGGCCGACGCCGGCTGGGTGCGTTTTTTCTCCAAGGCTCCCGCCGTTACCCCGGCTGATTACCGCAAAGCGAAAGTCTTCGTCTGGGCCGGCGACGAACCCCAGATCGCCATTATGAAATCGATCGGCTTTCGACCGGTCGCGCTCGAGCCCAACGAACTCATCATGGGCCTGAACACCGGGATGGTGAACGCCGCACCCATGCCCTCGATGCTCGCCCTGGCCGGTCAACTCTACCGCCCGGCACCGAACATGCTCGCCATGAACTGGTGCCCCATCGTCGGTGCCGTGATCATGCGCAAAGACGTCTGGGAATCCATTCCAGCAGCCCACCGCACGTTGCTCCGCGCCTCCGCCGAAAAGGCCGGCGAAAAAATCCGCGCGAGCGGTCGCCAGGCCGACGACGAAAACGTCCGCATCATGCAGACGCATGGCTTGCACGTGAACCAAGTCCCGGCCTCCGCCGAGGCGGACTGGAGCAAGTTCAAAGACGACCTCACCCCGCGGCTGCGCGGCTCCACCGTCCCGGCGGAAATCTTCGACACCGTGGAACAGCATCTCCGCGACTTCCGCCAACTCAGCGCCGCCACCCCATGATCGCCGCCCCCGCCTCCTCCCTTGCGGACGTCACCGGGACCTTCGCCGGCCACGCGCCGACGCTCCGCGCCACGGAGCCGACGGCCGATCCAGCGCAGTTCCGCGCGCGGCCGTGCTACCACGCCGCCGAGGAAACCATCGTCGCGCTGGCCCTCGCCGTCATGGTCGCCTTGCCGCTCACCGAAATTTTTCTTCGCACCGTTTTTCACACCGGACTCGGCGGCTCCTCCACCCTCGTCCAACACCTCACCTTGTTTTTGAGCCTCGCCGGCAGCGCGCTCGCCACCCGCGACGGACGGCTGCTCGCTTTTTCCACGGTGCCATCGATGCTGCGTGGCGCCTGGGCGGGCGCGGCCCACTGGTTCAGCCACACAATCACCGCGACTGTCGCCTTCGCCCTCACGATGGCCAGTATTCAGTTTGTCCTGATTGAACGGGAAGCCGGCCAGCCGTTCCTCGGCGGCATCGCCCGTTGGGTCGTGGAATTAATTTTGCCGGTCGGCTTCGGCGTGATCGCCCTGCGCACTGCGTACCACGCCGCTCGCCAATGGCGTGGTCGCATTTTCGCCGTGCTGGTCTCTGCTGCGCTGCTCGCCCTGGGCACATGGCCGCCGGTGGCCGCCGCGTCGCTGATGTGGCCCGCCGCCGCCTTGCTCCTCGCCGCCGCCGCGCTCGGCGCGCCGGTCTTCGCACTGCTCGGCGGACTTGGCCTCATTTTGTTTTGGGGTCACGACCTGCCGATCGCCGTGATGCCGGTCGAGCACTACCGACTCGTCGTCAACCCCACGCTGCCCGCGATTCCGCTCTTCACGCTCGCCGGTTACTTTCTCGCCGAGAGCCGCGCACCTCAGCGCCTCGTCGCCGTTTTCCAAGCACTGACCGGACACGTGCGCGGCGGCCCGGCCGTCGCCGCCGCCATCGTATGCGCGTTCTTCACCACGTTCACCGGCGCCTCCGGCGTGACGATTCTCGCCCTCGCCGGATTGCTGATGCCCGTGTTGCGCGCTGCGAAATTTTCCGAACGCGACGCCCTAGGCATGATGACCGGCGCCGGTTCACTGGGGATATTGTTACCGCCCTGCCTGCCCGTGATTTTTTACGCCATGGTCGCCCACGTGGATATCCGTGCGATGTTCCTCGGCGGCCTCATCCCCGGCCTGCTGCTGATCGCCATGACTGCCGCGTGGGGCCTGTGGGCCGGACGCAAAGGCGGCCCGACCGGGAGTACCTTCAGTTTCATCGCCGCCCGTCGCGCGATCTGGGGTGCCAAATGGGAACTCCTCCTCCCCGTCGTCGCCCTCGTGCCGCTCCTCGCCGGCTGGGCGTCGTCCGTCGAAGTCGCCGCGCTCACCGCCGCCTATGCCGGCTTCATCGCCGTCGTCGTGCATCGCGACCTGCACCTCTGGCGCGACGGCCGCCGCGTCATGGCGGAAGCAGGACTGCTCGTCGGCGGCATCTTGCTCATCCTCGGCGTCGCTCTCGGATTCACGAACTACCTCGTCGACGCCCAAATCCCCGACGCGCTCGCCCAGTGGAGCCTCACCCACATTCCCTCGCGCTGGGCCTTTCTCCTCGGCCTCAATGTCGTGCTGGTGCTCGTCGGCGGCCTCGTGGAAATCTACGCGGCCATCATCGTCGTCGTGCCGCTGCTCGTCCCGGTCGGCGTCGCGCTCGGCATCGATCCGGTGCATCTCGGCGTGATCTTTCTCGCGAACATGGAGCTGGGCTTTCTCGCCCCACCGGTCGGCCTCAATCTCCTCCTCGCCTCGTCGCGGCTGAAAAAACCGCTCGGAGAAGTCACCCGCGCCGTGCTCCCGTTGCTGCTCGTGATGTTCGTCGGCGTATTGCTGATCACTTACATTCCCGCGCTCACCACCGCCCTGCCGCGCTTCTTCCTCTCGGCGGCTCCCTGACTCCCCGTGTCGCCGATCTCCCTATGAAAGCCTACCCATTCCTGCTGCGGTGGTTCGCTCCCGCGTTGCTCACCGGCTGCATCGCCACGAAATATCAAAGCGCGGACGCCACCGTCTCCGCCACCACGACCCTCGACCTTCGCGCCACCAATAGTCCGCTCGAGATCTGTCTCGATGCCGTCATCGTGCGCGACAGTCCCGGCTCGTGGAAACGGAGTGCGCTCTGGGACGAATACGCGTTCGCCTTCGCCAATCGCGGCAACGCCACGTGGCGCATCACGGGCATCAGCGCGGTTGGACCCGAGGGGCGCCCGGTCACGTCCGGCCACGATCCGTGGGATTTGGAGCGCAACACCCTCGATTGGTGGAACAACGTGGGCGTCGAGGTCGCCATCGGGCTCGAGTTCGGCGCGGGGAGCGCACTCGCCGGCGTGACGATGGGACTTGCCACTGCCGGCGCCTCCCTCGTCGCCGGCCCGCTCCTTGGCGACGTCGTCGCGCTCAATATCCTCGCCTACGGAGTCGGTGTCGCCGCGGTGCCCGCCGCACTCGCGGCCCATGGGAAGGCCAAGCTCGAAAGCAAAGAGAAGATCGCCGCGGAATTTCACCACCGCCGCACTGGTTTGCTCGTCGCCCTCCCGCCCGGACGCGAGACTCGCGGCAGCGCGTTTTTTCCCGTCACTCCCGGTCCCCAACGCCTCCTCATCGAGGGCCGCTCCGGTGCCGAGACCCGCACCGCCGACGTCGAGCTTCCGTTCCTCGCCGGCCTCCATCGGAAGTCGGCCCCTCCGCCCCCTTCCGTCGTGTCCGCCGAACTGGCGGCGTTCCCAGCCGTCGCCCGGCGATGACGCTCTTACCCAAATCCCCATGAAAAACATCATCGCTCGCTGTGCGCTGCTCGCAGCCACCGTCTTCACGCTCTCCGGTTGTATTTCATTCAACCATCAGGAGCTCGCCAAATCCAAAGACGCCAGACCGGCCGTCCTCCTCAATCTAAATTCCACGCCTGACGGAAGTGGCACTGAAACATCGTCCCTCGCCGCAGCATCCGTCCAGAGCGTCATTGTCTATCAAGGTCCCGGATCCTGGAAGCGCGAAGCTTACTGGGACGAATACGTTGTCGCGATCACCAATCACGGCACGGAACCGTTGGTGATTGAGACGGCGACACTGGCAGATTTTCAGGGTAATTCGAACCCACCCTACGCCGATGTGTGGAAGCTGGAAAAGGAAAGCCTGACCTCGTGGCAAAAATTGAAATCCAGTCAGAGGGGAACGGAGTTGGTGCTGGGCGCTGGTGCCGCCGGGACGTCGGCCTTCGCATCACCGGCCACCGGCGGCATTCCGGCCCACGGCACCACAGCCAGCGCCGCGCTCGCCGGCGCCGGCGCCGCAGTCGGCTTAGTTGCCCCCATTTACGCCGGCACCGCGACCATCGCATCCATCGCTACCGGCGGTTTTTGGGGCCCCGCCGCTGCCGCCGCTGGTGCGGCCCCCATCGCTCTCGCCGCCGCGCCGATCTACTTGGCCACGGTCATGGTCATAAATTCCAACAACAAAGCCAAGGTGCTCGCTGAATTCGCCCGCCGCCGGCTCTCACTCCCGCTGACCCTCGCACCCGGAGCAACCGCGAGCGGGAGCTTTTTCTTCCGCCTCTCTCCCAGCCCCACCCGCCTAACACTCGGTGGTCGCACCGAGAATAAGCCCAGCGAACTGATCGTGGATCTGGCACCCCTCTCTGGGCTGCACCTCAAACCAGCGACGCCCGTTCCGGCTACTCAAGCAACGCTGTCTTCGCATCCATGAAAACCAAAACGCCCTCCCTCTTCGCCGGCGCCGTGCTGGAACTCGTCGTCAGCAAAGCCCAAACTTCGCTCTCGCCACGTTTGGTCACGACCCGGTTCGACAATGTCGTCGAAGTTTCCTACGCCGGCCGCAGCGGGTATCCCCTCGTCGGCGGCGTCGGCATTGGTGCTCGGTGGCAATTCTCCCCCGGCAGCACCCTGCACGTCGTGGTTGGATGACCGATCGGCGCCTCGAATTTCACGACCCAAACCTCCTCTTGAACGGTGACGGCGTCCCCGACGCCCAGCTGAATTTTGCGAGCGCATTTTAATGACTCCCCGCCCGTGAAACCCATTCTCTGCGCCTCGCCTTCTACGATCATCGAGCCGGTGCAGTCGTCGCCCTGCTTGTTCCCGCCTCGCCACCGCTCGAGTCCGCACAATTCGCTCCTCCCTCGCTTGGAAAATCGGGGCGGACCAGTGGCAGCACACTTCCCCATTCTTAGAATCCAGCACCGCACGTATCGGTTAAAAATCGCTTCACCCGTGATCCCTTTCATTCGGCGGTTTCGCACTGGAGCGATAAAGCCCACCGCCGTGCCCCCGTTTCACGCCATCACTTCAACCAATGAGTCGTATCAAGTTTATAAACTAACGCCCCCCGCGGGTTGCGCGGCTATTGTGAACGTGTCGCCCAAGATCCCCATGAAACACCCGACTCGTCGCTCTCTCCTGCCCCGCGTGAACAAATATTCACCGCGACAAGGTGGGCGTTTTCAGATCCCAGGTTCTGCCCGTGACTGGGGTTGGGTCTTAGCGTTGCTCTGCATCCTAGGCCAACCGCACGCCGCCGCCCAAACGATCGCTGCGCATCCCACGCCGGCGGAGATCGCGCAAGAAGCCACCCTGCCGTGGGCTCTCGAGAAGCAAAGCCGTTCGCTCGCATCGCGTAATTTCGGCCTCGCGCTGGATACCACCGTGCAGCTCGGCAGCGGAGTCGGAGCCTTTTCCGTGGGTGTGGGCCTCGGGGCCTTGGCCGGTGGTTCCGGTTGGGCTGCCCTCGGTGGCGCCGCCATTGGCGGGGCGGTCGCCATCCCGGCCTACATTGGCGGCAGCATCTATCGCAACATCACGAGCCGCCACGCCATCGAACGCGAATTCGACCGACGACGCCTTGTCCTCCCCGTCAACCTTGTGTCCGCACAGACCGCCCCGGGCAGCCTATTCTTCCGTGTCACTCCCGGCCCCAAGTCCCTTACGCTCCGCTATCGCGTTGCCGACGAAGTTCACGATCTAACAGTCGACCTTGCGCAACTCGCCGGCCTTCACCTCAAATCCACGCCCGTGGTCGAGCCCGTCCCCCGCTCCGACTCTTCAGCTTTCCCCTGATGAAAACTTCCCTCGTCCCGACCCAAACCCTCCCACCGGTCGCCCCCGTCACTCCCGCGCGCTACGTCATCGCACTGGCCGATGCCAGCGACCGCGACGAAATCGCCCGCCTCCGCCACGACGTCTACGCGCGCGAACTTGGCCAACACGCCGCCAATCCCCTCGGCCGCCTGCGCGACGCACTCGACGACTACAACGTCATGCTCGTCGCCCGAGTGGGGGGCCAGATCGCCGGTTTTATCAGCGTCACGCCGCCCGCGCGCGGACCCTATTCCATCGATAAGTATTTTGTCCGCGCCGTCCTGCCTTTTGCGTTCGATGCGACGCTTTACGAAATCCGCCTCCTGACGGTCCTCAAATCCCACCGCGGGCGTGAACTCGCCACCCTGCTCATGTTCGCCGCGCTGCGCTGGGTCGAGTCCCACGGCGGCACGCACATCGTCGCCATCGGCCGGCGCGAAGTCGTCGAGCTTTACCTCCGCGGCGGCCTGCGGCTCGTCGGTCCCTCCACTCAATCCGGCGCGGTCACCTACGATCTCCTCCATGCCACGCTCGACGAAATGCGTCCGCACGTCGCCGCCTTGGATGAACTCATCGGCCGCGTGCAGGAGCGCACCGACTGGCAGCTACCCTTCGCGTTTCGCACGCCCGCTGCGTGTTTTCATGGCGGCGCGTTCTTCTCCGCTATCGGGGAAAACTTCAATCACCTCGAACGCTCCCATAACATCATCAACGCAGATGTGCTCGATGCCTGGTTTCCGCCCGCACCCGGCGTCCTCGCCACCCTCCACGAACACCTCCCTTGGCTCCTCCGCACGTCCCCACCCACGTCCTGCGCCGGGCTCATCGAGGCCATCGCCACGGCACGCGGAGTCGCGCCGGCCAACCTTCTCGTCGGCGGCGGCTCCTCCGATCTCATCTTCCGCGCGCTGCGCCACTGGCTCACGCCCGCCTCGCAGGTGTTAATCCTCGATCCCACCTACGGCGAATATGCCCACGTGCTCGAACGCGTCATCGGCTGTTCCGTCGACCGCCTCTCCCTCACGCGCGACCGCGACTACATCGTCGACCTCGATGCGCTCACCGCCGCTCTCGCCGACCACTACGACCTCGTCGTCCTCGTCAACCCCAACAGCCCCACCGGTCGCCACGTCCCGCGCGCCGCCCTCGAAGCCGTCCTGCGCCGAGCCCCGCTCCGCACCCGAATTTGGATCGACGAAACCTACGTCGAATACGCCGGCGCCGCCGAGTCCCACGAACGTTTCGCCGCGCAGTCGGAAAACGTGATTGTCTGCAAATCCATGTCCAAGGTCTACGCACTGAGTGGCGCCCGCGCCGCGTATCTCTGCGCCGGCCCGCACCAACTCGAATCGCTCCGTGCTATCACACCGCCGTGGGTCGTCGGCCTGCCCACGCAGGTCGCCGCCGTCCGCGCGTTGCAGGATCCCGGATACTACGCCGCGCGCTACGCCGAGACCGCCGCCGCCCGCGCACAACTCGCCACCGACCTCCGCGCCCTCGGCTGGGACGTCCTCCCCGGCATCGCCAACTTCCTCCTCTGCCATCTCCCTCCCGCCGGGCCCGACGCTGAGACCCTCGTGCAACGCTGCCGCGCCCACGGCGTCTTCCTCCGCAACGCCGCCACCATGAGTGCCTCGCTCGGCTCGCACATCATCCGCCTGGCCGTGAAAGACCCCGCCACCAACGCCCGACTCGTCGCTCTTGTGGGCCGTGCGATCAGCGGCACCACATAGAGATCGACCGCGTATTCCTGCAGTCGGTCCACGGCTCGAAATCTTCGTCACCACGAATCGGAGGTCCTTCCTGAGCCCGGCACCGGCCCCGCCGCCGTCTTTCGTAATAAATCGCACCTTCGCACGACCCGATTTCCCCAGAAATTTCGCATGAAGGGGTCAGCCGCCGCTCTCCATGAATCGTTCCCTGCTTCCTATGCTCAGCTCCACCGCTTCGTTGGCGGCCGCGCTCTTCCTGACACCGATCGTCTCCACGGATTCTGCCGAATCCGGGAAACGCGAACAGCCCCGCCCTACATTCAAACACCGCACCCGCGAGCTTCGTTCCGTCAGAGGTCACGGCACCCAGCGTCGCTCAACCCACCGCCCAGTTCGCCCGCCCCCTCACCAGCCCCGCTCCGACCGCGAACCCTGGCCGCCTCACCAATCTATCCTTGCTCACCACGCTGACGGACGCCGCCGACACGTTTACCAGCGGCGCCGTCGTCGGCGGTGCGGGCACGATCGGCCCCCAGCCCTTGCTCGTTCGCGCCGCCGGCCCCTCGCTCGAGGCACTCGGCGTGACCGAAGTAGTGGATGACCCAATACTCGAAGTGTTCACTGGCGCGACGAAGATCGGTGAAAACGACGATTGGGGCGGCGACCCTGCGACTGCCGCCGCAATGAACCGCGTCGGAGCCTTCCTCTTCAACTCGCCGCTTTCCCGCGACGCGGCGATCTCGCTCCCGGCTCTTGCGCGCGGTGCGAGCTCCGCGTGAATTTCCGGCACGGGCGCCGGCACTCTCCTCGCGGAACTCTACGACGCGACTCCGGCCGACGCGTTGCTCGCGACCACCCCACGCCTCACCAAGGTATGGGTCCTGAAAAATATCGGGGCCGGAGTTACCGTCGGCTTCGTCATCGGCGGAGCGACCGAACGCACCGTGTTGATCCGCGCCATCGGTCCCACGATGGAAACGCTCTTCGGGATCGAAGGTGCGATCAGCGATCCGCGTCTGGCGCTCTACTCAAGCCAAACTCAACAGGCAGCCAACGACAATGGGGGCGGCGACCCGCCCTTCGCCAGAATCTCGGCCCGGTCCGGCGCGTTTCCCCTCCCCGAAAATTCCCAGGACGCCGCCCTGTTGGTAACCCTCCAGCCCGGCGCCTACACCCTCAACGTCGCCGCGACCGACGGCCTCTCCGGCATCGCCCTGATTGAAAGCTACGAAGTCCCCGAGTGAGGCAGGGATCCGCCAAGCCGAAAAAATGCCGTCGATCGCCGGGAAACTGAGCGCAAGCCCATCCGCAAAGCCTCGCGTGCACGCGTGAAGACATCGCCCTCCGCCTGAAGTTCGAGCCCTTGACGCTCAGGTCTCTGCAGCTTTTCCGGCTAAGAGATTGACCCCGCTTCCCAACGTGAGCTAGGCCGTGCCCCGCGCCGCACGCTCACTATGAACCTTCGCTCTCTCCGGCTGCTCTTGCTTGCCATCCCTCTGGCCCTCGCGACCACCGGCTGCACGACCCTGAAGCACCAAGCCGTCAATACCCTCGGCGACGCCCTTGCCGGCGGCGGCACCGCTTACGCCAGCGACGACGATCCCGAGCTCATCCGCGCCGCCGCGCCCTTCAGCTTGAAACTAATGGAGAGCCTCCTCGCCGAAACGCCGCAACACCGCGGGCTCCTCCTCGCCGCCACCAGCGGGTTTACCCAATACGGCTACGCGTTCGTCCAACAGGACGCCGACGAACGCGAAGGCACCGACGTCGCCGCCGCGTCCATCCTTCGCGACCGCGCCCGCCGGCTCTATCTTCGCGCCCGCGACTACGGCCTGCGCGGCCTCGCCGTCACCCATGCGAATTTCGCCGCAGCCCTCCGCACCGATCCTCGCGCCGCCGTCCGCACGTGCACCGTCGCCGATGTGCCCTTGCTCTACTGGACCGCCGCCTCCTGGGCCGCCGCGATCTCGATCAAAAAAGACCGCGCCGATCTCATCGCCGAACTGCCGCAAGCCGAAGCCCTCCTTGATCGCGCGCTCGCTCTCGACGAGACGTTTGATCACGGCGCGATCCATTCGCTGCTGATCACCTACGAAATGGCCCGCACCGGCGCCTCCGGCGATCCGGCCGTCCGCTCCCGCTCACATTTCGACCGCGCCGTCGCCCTCGGCGGGGGTCACGAGGCCTCACCATTTATCGCCTTCGCCGAAGCCGTCTGCGTGCAACAACAGGACCGCACCCAGTTCGAAACCCTCCTCCGCCAGGCCCTCGCCATCGACGCCGATGCCCGCCCGGCGTCGCGTCTCGTCAATCTCCTCATGCAACGCCGCGCGCGCTGGCTCCTCGCACATATTGACGACCTGTTCCTTCCCGTGGAAAAGTCTCCGCCGGTATGATCACGCAACTCCTCCGCCCCTTCGCCCTCGTCGCCGCCCTCTTGGCGTTTGCCCACGTCGCCTCTGCGGCGGAGCCCGTCGCGATCCGGCTCGGCACCATTCTCCCCAGCGGCACCCCGCAACACCTGATGTTGCAGGAACTCGGCGAACGCTGGCGCAAAGATTCAGACGGCGGCGCCAAGCTCACGCTCTTCGCCGACGGCCGCCTCGGCGGCGAAGCGGAGATGGTGAAAAAAATCCGCATCAAACAACTCAACGCCGGCCTCTTCACCGTCGTCGGCCTCTCCGAAATCGACCCCGGCGTCACCGGCCTCCAACTCATGCCGCTCACGTTTCGCTCGTGGGCCGAGGTCGATTACGTCCGTGAAAAACTCCGCCCGATCCTCGAAGCTCGCCTGCGCGCGAAAGGTTTCGAGGTGCTCTGTTGGGCCGATGCCGGCTGGGTGCGCTTCTTCTCGAAAAACCAGGTCCTGACACCGGACGACGTGCGCAAAACCAAACTCTTTACCTGGGCCGGCGACGAAAACCATATCGCCCTGATGAAATCCAACGGCTTCCGACCCGTGCCCCTCGAGACGACCGACCTGCTCCTCGGTCTTAACACCGACTTGATCAACGCGGCTCCCATGCCGCCCCTCACCGCCCTCGCCGGCCAGCTCTACGGCCCCGCCCCGCACATGCTCGAGGTCAACTGGGTGCCGATCGTCGGCGCGGCCATTGTGCGCACGGATGTCTGGGAAAAAATTCCCGAGCCCGCCCGTGCCCGCCTCCGCGCCGCCGCCGAAGAAACCGGCGAAAAAATGCGCACGCGTGGTCGCCAGGAAGACCTCGAGGCCGTGCGCGTGATGGCGACGCGTGGCTTGAAAGTGCATACGCTCACCCCCGCCGCCGCCGCCGAATGGCAAACCCTCGGCGCCGAGCTGACCCAACGCATGCGCGGCACCCGCGTGCCCGCCGATATTTTCGATGCGGTGCAAAAACACCTCGGTGAGTTTCGCGCCGCGGCCCGCCCCGCGCCGTGAACGCGGACGCCGCCACCGCGATCGACCCCGAGTTCGTCGCCGCCACCGAAGCAGCCACCCCGACGCAACGGCGGTGGCGTGCCGCCGAAGATACCGTCATCGCCGTGGCACTCGGTGCCATGGTCGTGCTGCCGCTCGCCGAGATGGTGCTGCGCTCGTTTTTTCACAGTGGCGTCCCCGGCTCCTCCACGCTCGTCCAACACCTCACGTTGCTCATCAGTATGACCGGCGGAGCCCTCGCTGCCCGCGACGGACGCCTGCTCGCGTTTTCCACCGTGCCCACGCTCCTGCGCGGGGCCTGGGCGTCCGCCGCCCAATGGTTCAACGCCACGGTTTCCACTGGCGTCGCCGCCGCCCTCGTCGTGGCCAGCTTCCAATACGTGCAAGTCGAGCGCGAGGCCGGCCAACCGTTTCTCTTCGGCGTGCCACTTTGGGTCATCGAGCTCGTGCTCCCGCTTGGCTTCGCCGTCATCACGCTGCGCCTCGTCCGCCACTCCGCAACCACGTGGCGCGCCCGCCTTCTCGCGACGCTGGGCGCGGCCGGGCTCCTGGCCCTCGGCGCGTGGCCGCCAGTCGCCGTCGCGTCGTTGATTTGGCCCGCCATCGGAATGCTGCTTGCGGCCTCGGTCCTCGGCGCGCCGATCTTTGTGTTGCTGGGCGGTGCCGGGCTGATTCTTTTTTGGGGCAACGATCTCCCGATCGCCGCGATGCCCGTCGAGCACTACCGCCTCGTCGTGAACCCCACGCTGCCCGCGATTCCGCTCTTCACGCTCGCCGGCTATTTCCTCGCCGAGGGTGGCGCGTCCCGCCGACTCGTCGCCGTGTTCAACGCCCTCGCCGGTCACATCCGTGGCGGCCCTGCCATCGCCGCCGCGCTCGTCTGCGCCTTCTTCACCGCGTTCACGGGCGGCTCGGGCGTGACGATCCTCGCCCTCGCCGGACTCCTCATGCCGGTGCTGCGCGCCGCAAACTTTTCCGAACGCGACGCCCTCGGCATGATGACCGGCGCCGGCTCCCTCGGCATTTTGCTGCCGCCGTGTTTGCCCGTGCTGTTCTACGCGATGGTCGCCCGCGTCGATATCCGCGCGATGTTTCTCGGCGCCTTCATTCCCGGCGTGCTTCTCATCGCGATGACCGCCGCGTGGGGCCTGTGGGCTGGCCGCAAGGGCGCTGCCACCGCGCCCAAGTTCGACGCCGTCGAGGCCCGCCGCGCGCTCTGGGAAGCCAAGTGGGAATTACTTCTGCCGGTCGTGTCGATCGTGCCGCTCTTCGCCGGCTGGGCGTCGTCGGTCGAAGTAGCCGCCATCACCGCCGCCTACGCGTTCTTCGTCGTCGCCGTGGTCCACCGCGATCTGAACCTCCGCCACGACGGCCGACGCGTGATGGCCGAAGCCGGCCTGCTCGTCGGCAGCATCTTGCTCATCCTCGGCGTGGCGCTCGGCCTGACCAACTACCTTGTGGACGCCCAAGTCCCCGATGCCCTCGCCCACTGGAGCCTGACGAACGTCCCCTCGCGCTGGGTCTTTCTCCTCGGCCTCAACCTCGTTCTGATCTTCGTCGGCGGCCTCGTGGAAATCTACGCCGCCATCATCGTCGTCGTGCCGTTGCTCGTGCCCGTGGGCCTGCGCCTCGGCATCGACCCGATCCACCTCGGCGTAATTTTCCTCGCCAACATGGAACTCGGTTTCCTCGCGCCGCCCGTCGGCCTTAATCTCCTCCTCACGTCGTCGCGCCTGAAAAAACCCCTCGGCGAAGTCATCCGCGCCGTCCTCCCGCTCCTGTTCGTGATGTTCGTCGGCGTCCTGCTGATCACCTACGTGCCCGCGCTCACGACGTGGCTGCCGAATTTGCTGAAGCCGGTCGCGCCTTAGGTTTTGCCTCCGGTCCGCGTTATTTTTTTTCCCGCCAAAATCTCCCCGGCCTTCGACTCGTCAAACGACTTGTCCCACTTCGACACCACCAACGTCGCGACCGTGTTGCCGATGAAATTCGTGATCGCCCGCGCTTCCGACATGAAGCGATCCACCCCCAGAATCAGCGCCATGCCTGCGACGGGAATTTTACCCATCGCCCCGAGCGTCGCCGCCAACGTGATGAATCCGCTCCCCGTCACGCCCGCCGCGCCTTTCGACGTCAGCAGCAAGACGCCGAGCAGCACGAGTTGCTCCCACAACGTCAGCGGGGTGTCGGTGGCCTGCGCGACAAAGAGCGCCGCCATCGTCAGGTAAATGCACGTGCCATCCAAATTAAACGAGTAGCCCGAGGGCACTACGATGCCCACGACCGGCCGCGCGCAGCCGATTTTCTCCATCTTGTCCATCAGCGCCGGCAATGCCGACTCCGACGAAGAGGTGCCCAGCACCAACAGCAATTCCTCGCGAATATACCGCAGAATTTTCCACAAACTGAAACCCGCCAACCGCGCAATTCCGCCGAGCACGATGATGATAAAAATCGCGCAGGTCAGATAAACACACAGCAGCAGTCCGCCTAGTTTCGCCAGCGATCCGATGCCAAATTGTCCGATGGTATAGGCCATCGCCCCACCCGCCGCGAAGGGCGCCAATTTGGTCACGAAACTCACGATACCGAAAAAAACCCGCGCCACCTCGTTGAGTAGATTCAACACCGGCCGTCCATGGTCACCCAGCTTGCCCAGGGCCAATCCGAACAGCACCGCCAACAACAACACCTGCAAAATCTCCCCTTCCGCAAACGCACTCACAAACGTCTTCGGAATGATGTGCATCAGGAAATCCACCGTGCCCATCCCTTGCGCGGCCGACGTATATTTCGTCACACTCGTCGCTCCTTTCGCCAGCATCTCGGCCGTCGCGTGGAAGCCGGCCCCGGGCACAAAGACATTCGACACCACGAGTCCGATGACCAACGCCAACGTCGTCACGATCTCGAAATAGATCAGCGCTTTCGCCCCCACCCGGCCCACTTTCTTGAGGTCGCCCATCCCGGCGAGGCCCACGACCACCGTCGTAAAGATGATCGGGCCAATCAGCATCTTCACGAGATTCACGAACGCATCGCCGAGTGGCTTCAGCTCCACCCCCCACGCTGGTTTTAGGTAGCCTAGCAGCGCGCCCAGCACGATGCCGGCGAGCACTTGCAGGTAGAGCGTATTGCGGGACGAGGTAGGCCGAACATCAGACACGCCGGCCGGGGTGGACTGGAGGGACATGGCACGCGAACGTGCAACGGAACACGAAAACGTCAAAGCGTTTGCCTCCGGCGGCCGATATATTCTTATTCGCAACAACTTTACCACCTCGCCCCCCTCACCGTGAAACCGCCCCGCTCCCGGAACGTCTTCTCGGCCAGCGACCGGCCCACCGTTCCCCCACCCGGAACTCCCATCCAACACCACTTCCCCATGTCCACTCCTTCCGCTGAATATCCCGACCACCACGCGAATGACCCGCATACCTGCCATGGTGTCTCGACCGACCTCTCCGATTATTTCCTGACTCGTCGCCAATTTCTGAACCGCATGGGTATGGGCGTCGGCGCCCTCTCGCTCGCCAACCTCCTCGACCCGCACGACCTCGTGGCCGCCCAGCCCGGCGCCAAAGTCGTCAGCGGCTCGCTCACCCCGCATGCCTCGCATTTCCCCGGCAAGGCCAAGGCCGTCATCCACATCTTTGCCCAAGGCGCCCCGTCGCACGTCGACACCTGGGACCCCAAGCCTTCGCTCACTCGCATGACCGGCAAGAGCATCCCCGGCGGCGACATCGCCCTCGGCTCCCCCTTCAAGTTTTCCAAATACGGCCAGAGCGGTCTCGAAGTCAGCGACATTTTCGCGAAGACTGCCGCCCACGCCGACGACCTCGCCGTCATCCGCTCAATGTGGACCGACATCCCCGCGCACGAAGTCGCCACCGTGTTCATGAACACCGGCTCGCTTCGCATTTCCAAGCCCAGCATGGGCTCCTGGCTCGTCTACGGCCTCGGCACGGAAAACCAAAATCTCCCCGGCTTCATCGCCCTGCGCGGCGGCGGCCTCCCACCCGGTGGCGCCTCGAACTACGCCTCCGCCTTTCTCCCCGGCGTTTATCAAGGCACCAGCATCAACACGCAGGCCCCCAGCGTGCCGTTGATGATTCAGAACATCCGCAATACTTACGTCAGCAAATCCGAGCAGCGCCGTCAGCTCGACATGATCCATCAGTTGAACGAGGTCCACGCACAAAACCTCCAGCGCGACGCCGCCCTCGAGACGCGCCTTGAAAGCTACGAGATCGCTTTCCGCATGCAGGCCGAGTCGCTCGACGCGTTCGACATCAACAAGGAGACCGAAGCCACCCGGGCAACGTACGGCATCGGGGTCGGCCCGGGCGGCATCGGCAAGGGCGGCAGTCCGAGTGAGACCGGCAAACAACTCCTGATCGCCCGCCGTCTCATCGAGCGCGGCGTCCGCGTCGTCCAAGTCTGGCATCAGGGTTGGGATCACCACCAGGACCTCCAGACGCGTCTCACCGCCAAAGCCAGCGAGATCGACCAACCGCTCGCCGCCCTCATCGCCGACCTCAAACAGCGCGGTCTCCTTGATTCCACCCTCATCGTCTGGGGCGGTGAATTCGGCCGCAAGCCCACCCGCGATCGCAACGGCGCCGACAACCCCGGCCGCGACCACAACGCCAAAGCCTTCTCCATGGTCATGGCCGGCGGCGGCATCAAAGGCGGCACCGTCCACGGCTCCACCGACGAATTCGGCGCTGCGTCCATCGTGGACAAGGTTCACCCGCACGATCTGCACGCGACGATCCTCCAGTGTATGGGCCTCGACCACACAAAGCTCACCTACCGTTTCAATGGCCGCGATTTCCGCCTCACCGACGTCGCCGGCAACGTCATTAAGCCCATCCTCGCATGACCCCTCCCCTTCCCTCCCGTAGCCGCGAGCGCCAGCGAGCGAGTTCCGCTTCTTTCTCTTTCCTCTTTCTCTCGATCTTTCTGCCCTCCGTCGCCCCCTTCGCTCACGCCGCCGACATGCCCGCTGGCCATCCGGTCGTTAAGGCCGCGATCGCCCCCGCCGACCTCCAGTTCTTCGAAGCAAAGATCCGTCCTATTCTCACCGACAAGTGCTACAACTGTCACAGCAAAGAGGGCGATAAGGTTAAAGGCGGCCTCCTCCTCGACACTCGTGAAGGCGTCCTCGCCGGTGGTAATACCGGCCCCGCCATCGTCCCCGGAAACCCCAATGATTCCCTTCTCATTCAAGCGGTCCGCTACAAGGACGAAGACCTCCAGATGCCCCCCAAGGGCGAAAAGCTGACCGATCAACAAATCGCCGACCTCACTGAGTGGGTCCGCCGCGGCGCTCCCGATCCCCGCATCAACGTCACCGTCGGCAGCTCCGCCGCCTATGCTGGCGTCGGCAAGAATCACTGGTCCTTCCAGCCAGTGAAAAAGCCCGAGATCCCAGTCGTGCAAAACTCCGGCTGGGTGAAAAACCCGATCGATAATTTCGTCCTCGCCAAGCTCGAAGCCAAGAGCATGGGCCCGAACACCGTCGCGGAGAGAACCACCCTCATCCGCCGCATTTATTTCGATCTCATCGGACTCCCCCCCCATCCGGTCGACGTCCAAGCCTTCGTCAAAGACACGTCCCCCGACGCCTACGCCAAAGTCGTTGACCGACTCCTCGCCTCCCCGCAATACGGCGAACACTGGGGCCGCTACTGGCTCGACGTCGCCCGCTATTCCGACACCAAGGGCGACGCGCCCAAACAGGACGACAACCGCTTCCCGCACGCGTGGACCTATCGCGATTTCGTGATCGAATCTTTGAACGCGGATTTACCCTACGACAAATTTATCCTCGCTCAGCTCGCCGGTGATTACCTCTCGGCCTACCTCGAGAAACAGACGAAACTAAAGCCCACCCCCGCCGCCGCCCGCGCCGCTGCGATCCCCAACGTCGCCGGTAAGCCTGCGACCGATCACGCCGATCCCGTCGTCGAGCTACCCAAGATGGAAGTCACCGCCAGCCGTCCCGACACTCGCCGGCCACTCGCTGCCCTCGGTTTTCTCTCGCTCGGCAATCAATTCAACGGCCGCAAAGAAGACATCATCGGCGATCAAATCGATGTCACCAGCAAAGCCTTTCTCGGCCTCACGGTCAGTTGCGCCCGTTGCCACGATCACAAATTCGATCCAATTCCGACCAAGGACTACTACTCCCTCTACGGCATCTTCGCGAACACGATGACCCCCTCCGAGCTACCGCTCCTCGCCTCGAGCACGCCACAAACGGCCGACTATCTCGACTACCTTGAAAAGCACCAAGCGCTCGAGAAGAAAGGCGAGGATCTAAAAAATCAGCGGATCGAATTAACCAAAGCGGTCCGCGCCGGTGGCGGCAAAGGCAAAGGCGGTGCAAATGCGAATCCGGAAGCCCGGCAGAAGCTTCAACAGCTCCAGCGGGCCGATCGGGAATACTCCCGCGAAGTCACCGACTTGGAGGTCAAACACCCCGGCGCCCCCCTGCGTGCCCAAGCCGTCACCGACGTCCCCCGCTCGCGCGACTACCCGGTCCTGCTCCGCGGAGAAAACGCCAACAAAGGCGACGTCGTCCCGCGCCGTTTTCTCGAGATCCTCTCGCTCGACCCGAAGAAGCGCCCCGTCTGGAACCAGGGTTCCGGCCGCCTGCAACTCGCCCAAGCGATCATCGACCCGAAGAATCCACTCACCGCTCGCGTCATGATGAACCGCCTCTGGCAACAGCACTGGGGCACCGGCTTCGTGGAAACGCCCGACGACCTCGGCAACATGTCGTCAACCCCCACCCACCCCGAGCTCCTCGATTGGCTCGCCGCAACCTTCGTCGAGCAAAACTGGTCGGTCAAATCGATGCATCGCCTCATCGTCCTCAGCGCTTCCTACCAGCAAAGCAGCGCACCCAACCCGAGCTACGTCGAACTCGACCCCAACAACAAATACCTCTGGCGCTACAATCTTCGTCGGATGGATTTCGAGGAACTCCACGACTCCCTCCTCGCTATCACTGGCGAGCTCGACCGCACCCGCGGCGGCAAACCTGTCGCCATCAGCAGTGAGGGCTTCGCGAAACGCCGCGCTGTCTACACCTTGATTGACCGCACAAACCCGCCCGAACTCCTCACCCAATTCGACTTTCCCAGCCCCGACGTTCCCTCCGGAAAGCGCTACGAAACGCTCGTGCCCCAACAGGCCCTGTTTCTCATGAACAGCCCGATGGTCATCGAAACAGCCCGCAAACTCGTCGATCGCCCCGCGTTCGCCGAACTCAAGTCCGACGACCTCCGCGTGACGTCGCTCTACCTCGCCATCTTCCAGCGCTGGCCCACCAAGAAAGAGGTCGATATCGGCCTCCGCTACGTGAAGGGCAATCCCACTGGCAAAGACGTCGTGCTGACCGCTGAACTGCCGGCTGAGAAACTCTCCGCCCGCGATGCCCGCATCGCCGAGAAAAAAGCCAAGGCTCCGAAAGGCGGAGGTAAGTTCAACACCCAAGTCGGCGGCGTCTACGACAACCAAACCCCGCTCGACGCCTGGACGAAACTCGCCCACGCCCTCTTCCAGTCAAACGAGGCGATGTTTTACAACTAAAGCAGGGCGAGACCTCCGACCCGCGCGTTTCGCGCCCTTTCGCTACCTCCCAGCGCGAGCCGACTCAGGCTCGCGCTTTTTTCTTCGCTCTCGCCGCCCCTCCGAGTTTCGGTCCCTGTTGAACGCACAACTCCCTGCTTTCATTCCCAACTTCACCCCGACCATGTCCCGTCCGTTTCGCGCCATCGCGCACTTCACCACCCTGATCGGCGTCGCGCTCGCCCTCGCTCTAAGCGTGACCGCCGGCCAAGCCCAGCCCACCACCACCACTACCATCGTGGGCCGCGTGCAAAACCAAACGGCCAATCTCTCCCTCGAGAACGCCCGCATCACCGTCGCCGGCACGACGCGCGAAGCCTTCACCGATGCGTTCGGTGACTACCGCCTCGCCGGCCTCACCCCGGGCAACATCACACTCACCGTCTTCTCCACCGGCCTCGTTCCTCAGACCGCCACCATCACCGTCGCCGCCGGCGCCACCGCCCAGCGCGATTTCGCCCTCGTTCCCACCGGCCTTTCACCCGCCGCCACGGCTTCGGATGGCACCGTGAAACTCGACTCCTTCGTCGTCGGCGCCGCCCGCGAGACCAACGCCGCCACCATCGCCATCAACGAGCAGCGCTTCGCCGGCAACATCAAGACCGTCCTCTCCACCGACGCCCTCGGCGACGTCATCCAGAACAACCTCGGCGAATTCGTGAAATTTCTCCCCGGTGTCGATGTCGGCACCGACCAGATGAACACGGTCTCGATCGGACTCCGCGGACTCCCCGCCACGTATACCAACATCGCGCTCGACGGCGACGACGTAAACACCGCCGGCGCCTCCGGGTTTTCCCGCAGCACCTCGCTCCAAGCGATCTCGCTCAACAACGCCTCCCGGATCGAGATTACCAAAGTCCCCTCGCCCGACATGCCCGCCTCCAGTCTCGGCGGTTCCATCAACATGGTCAGTCGCACCGCATTCGAAGCCCGCCGCCCCGAGTTCCGCTTCAAAGCCTACATCAACCAAAATTCCCACGAGGTCGGCCTCCACCGCAAACCCGGCGCCGGCGATGGCGACGATCAGCGCAAGACGTTCCACTACCAGCCCGACTTCGATTTTTCCTACACTGTCCCTGTCTCGAAGACCTTCGGTTTCTCCATTAACGCCGTAAAAAACGACCAGTTCGGTTCCGCCCGCCGCATCAACCGCAGCTTCAGCACCGCCGTCACCGCCGCCACCAATCCTCTCCGTTCCACGGTCGACAACCCCTACCTCGCGAGCCTCTCCTACAACATCTTTCCTGTCTACGAGCACCGCTACGCCCTCGGCACTCGCCTCGACTGGAAGGCGACCCCCGTCGACGTTTTCTCGCTGTCCGCCGGCGGCAACTGGCTCGTGCAAGACTACGAGCAGCACAACTTCACCCTCAACACCGGCGCCAATCCCGTCTCGTGGGGCGACAACTTTACGCACGGCCGCGCTGGCTCCGGCTCCGCCACCGCCAACAACACCGCCCGCTACGTCCGTGTGCGCAATTCCATCGTCCGCCTCAACCACCGCCACATCGGCCCACTCTGGGACTTCACCGGCAGCATCGGCTACAACGTTTCCGATCAGACCTATCGTGCCATTTCGCACCGCCAGTTCGAGACCGCCTCCGCCCGCCTCCAAAACGCCACCGTCGATCTCGATGGCTACAGCCAATACCTCCCGGGCCTCGTCACCCTGCGCAACGCCGCCGGCCAAGTCGTCGATCCCTTCGATCTCAACAGCTACTCGTTTTTCCTGAACGGCTCCAACGGCACCCGTGAAAACGACAGCGTCGGCCAGAGCGCCCGCTACGACGCCAAACGAAAATTCTTCACCGCCAAAACCAACTTCTCATTGAAGGCCGGCGTGTCCACCAACGAGAGCTACCGCGGTCGCAGCACCGGTTCCTTCAACCCCGTCTACGTCGGCCCCGACGGCATCGCCAACAACGCCGACGACAGCATCACCAAGACCCCCTTCAGCCTACTCAACGAGGCCATGCTCTCCTTCCCCATGCCGCGCAACGCCCCACCGGCCCAGTTCGTCAGCGGCCGCCGCGCCTGGCAGCTCTACGAACAGTATCCACAGTATTTCAATACACTCACCAATCGCCGCACCGACGTCCGCGCCGACCTCACCACCACCGAGCAAATGGTCGAGCGCCTCGACGCCGCCTACTTCATGGGCGACTTCTCTCTCCTCAACAACCGCCTCCGGATCGTCACCGGCGTCCGCTACGAACGCACCACCGACGACGGCAAAACCGTTCTGCAGGACAACAACGCGAAATACCGCCACGACGCTGCCGGCAACCTCATCCTCGATGCCGCCAAAAAACCGATCCTCATCTATCCCGCCACCACCATCAACACGACCACGCCCGAAGGCGTCGCCAACGGCATCGCCGAGGATGCCCTCGTCTTCAAAAAACTCGGGGCCCGTCTGAAAAAGGAATACGCCGGCTACTATCCCAGTCTCAACGCCAGCTATAATGTCACCGCCAATCTCATCAGCCGCCTCGGTCTCGCGCAAACCGTCGGCCGACCCGACTTCGGCAATATTCTTGGCGCGACGAATATCAACCAGGTGGACTTCGATCCTTCCAGCAACGCCACCGGCTCCGCGCTCGGAACCATCACTACGAAAAATCCCGCCCTGAAACCATGGACCGCCAACAGTCTCGACGTCCGCCTCGAATACTACACCCCTAACGGCGGCGAAATCTCCACCGGCTTTTTCCGCAAAGAAATCAAAAATTCTTTCGCCACCCGCAACTTCATCGCCACCCCTGAGTTCCTCCAAACCATCGGCCTCGGCGAAGAATTCACTGACTACCAAGTCAACGCGCCCATCAACGTCGATGGCATCACTCACATCAACGGCTGGGAGTTCAATATTAACGCGCCGCTCGCCACCTTCACCTCGCTGAATTTCGCGCGCTCCATCCGCCTCTTCGCCAACACCACGCTCGTCACGAACCAGAGTCCGGCCGAAGCCGATTTCCGCGGCTTCACGCCCAAGCTCATCAACTGGGGTTTCAACTATCACCGCCGCGGCCTCTCCCTCATGGCCAAGTGGACCCTCGTCGGCAAAAAACGCGTTGGCACCATCGCCGCCGGGAACATCGGGGCCGCTGGCTGGAACTACCAGGCCGAGCGCCTTCGACTCGACCTCTCCGGCGACTACCGCCTCAACGCCCGCTACGGCCTCTACTTCACCGCCCGGAATATTTTCAACGACCGCGATCAGAATTATTCCTACGCCATCGGCACCCCCCGCTACGTGAAATTTTCTGGCGAAGGCGAATACGGCGTAAACTTCCAGTTCGGCGTCAAAGGCAACTTCTAGTCCCACTCCGTTTGTCATCGCGAGGAGCGCAGCGACGCGGCGATCCAGCTGACCCACCGCGTCCTTGCGCGCCCTCCATCCGCGCGCACCCTTTCGGCTCACTCCTGTGACTCTCGCCGAAAAACTCACCCAACTCACCGAGGACCTCGCCATCATCGACGACCCTCATGAACGCCTTGGCGTCGTCGTCGACCGCGCAAAAAAACTTCCACCCCTCGCCGACTTGGAACGCATCGACGTTAACCGCGTCCGCGGCTGTATTTCTCTCGTCCACCTCGTCGGCGAAATTCGCGACGGCCGCTGCTACTTCCGCTGCGAAGCCGACGGCCCCCTCGTTCGCGGCCTCGTCGCTCTCCTCTGCACATTCTACAGTGGCGCCACACCGGTCGATATCGCCACGTTCGACCCCGATCCGCTCGAAGCGCTCGACCTCGCCAAAAATCTCAGCCCCACCCGCCGCAACGGCCTCACCAGCGCCCGGGCCACGATCCGCGCCTTCGCCGAAAAAAACCTTTAGCCCTCACACCGGTTTTCCTTCCGTGTCTTCCCCGTCTTCCCCGTCTTCCGCGTCTCCCCCGTCTTCCGTGTCTTCCCCGTCTTCCCTCTACGACGCCCATCTCCACTTTCAGTTCGACTCCCTCGTCCCGCACCACGGCACGGTCATCACCGATCTTGTGCGCACCGGCGTGCGTTCGGTCGTTGTCAATGCCACCAACGAAGACGAGTTCCCCGTCGTCGCTTCGCTCTGCTCCCGGCTATCAGCTGCCAACGCTCAGCTCCCAGCGCCCCTCGCTTTCCTCCCCAGCTACGGCCTTCACCCTTGGGATTGCGGCCAACGCACCTCGGCTTGGCTCCGCCTACTCCGCGCCGCGCTCCTCGCCGACCCCCGCGCCGGCGTCGGCGAAATCGGCCTCGACCGCTGGATCATCGACGGTGTCCGCCCCGATGATCCCCGCATCGCCGGCCTCCGCGTCGCCCCTCTCGCAGAACAATCCGAAGTCTTCGCCGCCCAACTCGACCTCGCCGCCGAACTGAATCGCCCTGCCTCCATCCACGCCACGCAGGCCTACGGCGCAGCCCTCGATGTCCTCCGCGCCGCGCCCCGCCTGCCCGTCTGCGGTTTCCTGATGCATGGCTACGGCGGCCCGGCTGAATTAATCAAACCCCTCGTCAATCTCGGCGCCTACTTTTCGTTCAACGTCGAGTGGCTCGCCCCCCGCCACGCCGCACGTCTCGAAAACTTCCGCACGATCCCCGCCGATCGCCTCCTCGTCGAGACCGATGCCCCCGTGAAAGCCCCCGCGCCCGAGCGCAACCGTTTCCCGCTTGGCGAAGCCCCCGACGGCACGACGATCAATCACCCAGCAAATATCGTCATCGCCTACGAAGCGCTCGCCGAACTCCGCGACCAAACCGTCGATGCACTTTCCGACCAAGTGGCCAAGAATTTCACGCGCCTCTTCGGACCGGGCTAATTTTTCCGAGATCCATTTGTCTTCCAGGCGAAGTCGCCCTGTCCAAGCGACCAAAGAAAACGGCGGCGGTCATATGACCGCCGCCGTTGCTCCGCGCCCAGGCCAGACTCTCCGGAAAATCATTTCACGCTCGCTTTGAAAAAGGCCACGCCACCCGCGACCAGCTTGTTTGGATCCTTTGCAAATTCACCGTTGTCGGTTTCGATCGCCATCACGCCGGACCATTTCGCTTTCTTAATTTCGGCAAATAAACCCTTGTAGTTCGCCTGACCCGTGCCGATTTCCACGTCGAGAATCGTTGGTCCCGCCGGCTTCTTCTCTCCTTTTTTGTCGGTCACCATCGCACCCGGCGCAGCCGGCTCGATTCGCTTGTCCTTCAAATGCATGTCGAAGACCCGACCGTTATACTCGCGAAAAATCTTCGCCGCATCGAAACCCGCTGCGGTGACCCAGCCCACGTCGAGGCACACCCCAATACGGGGATCACGTGCCGCGAGCACTTTTTTCACCGTCGCCGGATCGCCGTAGACCGAACCCGTGCCGTGATTGTGGATCGCAAGCTTGATGTCGTATTCCTTCACGAGCTGCTCGAGGTTGTCCCACTCGGCCAGATTCTTCGGCTCCACGATGATGACTTTGATCCCCATCAGCTTCGCAAATTCGAAGGACTTCCGGTTATCCTCCTTGTCCATCGACGTGCCGTTCACCCCAAACGTGTAGCACGTGAGTCCGCGTGCATCCAAAATCGCCTTCTTGCGCAGCGTCTCCTCCTTGGTGCCCTTCGGATCGATGTGCTTCGAAATCAGCTGGAGATTCTTGATCTGATGTTTGGCCGCGAACTCCACGACTTCTTCAAACGTCATGTTGCGGCACGTCCAAGATTGAATGCCAACTTGGGGGCCGGCCTCGGCCGCGCGGGCAAAGGTCAAAGCCAAGGAGATCGCCAGCAGAGCGACCGAAAAGAGACGGAGCGGAGTTTTCATGGGTTATGGAAAAAAAGCCGATGACAGAAATAGCAGAGACGATTCCTGGGGGAAAACGTTACGCTTCCGGCGAAGCCAGGAGCCGCTGCACCGCCTCCACCGCCCGCCGCTCCCGCTCCACCCAACTTCCGGCGATCTCCACCAACGGCAGGCCGCGCTTCTCCAGCGCCTCACGCCAAATTTTCCGTCCGCGCGCCCGACCTTCCGCATCCGGAAAACTCCGCTGCGGGTCCGGCTCAAACGGCACATCGGTGTCGCACAACAGCCACAAGGCCACCCCTCGCGCCCGTTCCTCGGCCTCAGCCCGCACCCACGGCGGACACGCCCCCGGGAACAGCACATCGTCCCACAGCGTGCAGGTCAGCAGATCCGTATCTAAAAACACCACCCGGTGCGCCGCCGCCGCCGCATTGTCCTCATTCGCCATTTGCCCCAATGCAATCGTGCCGAGGTCTTCGCCGGTAATTTTACCCTCCTTGATCTCCCAAAACTCCCGCACAAATTCCTCCGACCACGGCTCGCCAAATTGCGCGGCCAGCCGCTCCGCCAGAGTCGACTTACCGGTCGATTCAGTGCCAAACAGCACCACCCGTTTTACCTGGCCACTCATGATTGCGTTGGCTCCGCCAAACAACCGCCCCGTTTTCTCGCCCGCGCCCACTCCCGCCAACCCACGACCGCTAGCCCGAGATAAACCACGTAGAGAAAAGCTGTGTAAGCCAGATCCGCTTTCCAATAGGCCGCCACCGCCACCAGATTTACGCCGATCCACAGCGGCCAATTCTCGATCACCTTTTTCGCCTGCAGCACCTGCGCGACGATCCCAAACACCGCGATAAACGCATCGCGCCACGGCATCACCGCATCCGTCCAATTCCTCAACGCCAGCGCCCACGTCGCCACCGCTGCCGCACCGGCCACAAACGTCACCGCGCGCGCCCGCCAGGTCAGTGCGCCCACCGGTAGCTCCGCCGCCGCTGGGGACGCGACACCCCCGTCGCGTTTCGCCGCCCGCACCCAATGCCACCAGCCCCACGCGAGCGCCCCGAAAAAGAAAACCTGCTGCGTCGCATCCGCATAAAACTTCGTCCGGAAAAACAACACGCCCTGCACCGCCACCGCGAGGAGCCCCACCGGAAACGCCCACAACGACCGTCGGATCATCAACCACACGCCCGCAATCCCGAGCACGAGATTTGCCTGATCCAGCGCCGACGCCCCCACGAGCCCGTCCCAAATATTTTTCAGCACTGCATTCATCGGGGCTCGTTATTCGGTCGGCCATTGGCCGACCCGCGCGCATCGACCGCAGCGACGATTAGTCGCTGCTCTCGCCCAAACTTTCACCTGTTGGTGAAAACCCATCAGCGTCCCCCTCCGGCCTGTCGCTTGAGTTCATCCGTATTCATCCGTGGTTAGCAACGTTCTCCCCCTTGCCCTCTACTTGTTCTCCGCCACAAACGCCTCCATCGCCTCACGCGTGATCGTGTGCCGCCCCGCACAGCGCGGGCAGCGGATTTCGATCTTCTGCTCATGCTCAAACAACGAAGTCGGATCCTGCCGCATCGCCGGTGCGAGCACCTCCATGAGCTTCGCCTGATTGCACCCGCAGTGCCACCGGCAAACCCGTTTCTCCAAAAACCCCAGCGGCTCCTTGGTCGGCAAGTCCCGCGCCCCGTCCGTCGTCAGCGCCTTGAACCACTCCATGTCGCAATCCGGATGTTCCGTCACCATGACCCACTCCTCCTCGGCCACTTGGAAATACCGCGCCGCCCGCTGCTCGCTCTGCGTGTAAAACTTCTCGGCCGCCACGATCGGATCCGCACCCGTGAACGTCACCGCGCTCCGCCGTTTCTCGCCACGCCCGCGCACGACATCCGAGTAAAAAATATTCTCGGGCAGCTCTTTGACGTTCAGGTCAAAAATCCGACCGGTCACCGTCCCCAGCTCGTTGTCTCCCGTAAGAAACAGGTTCACGCGCGGCTCCTGAAAATTGATGGTCCACGCCGTGATCTCGTTCCGCGGCCGCGACGCGCAATGGAGCGCAAACGCCGCCAACGCCCGCTTGAACAACGCATCGTGCTCCGCCGCCGGCTTGATCGCGTTCGCCCCTAGGTGGAGATAATAGTCGACGAACAGCGCACCAAAATCCGCCCGTGCCACCATCGCGTCGCGCGAGCGCACAAAGTGGGTGTTAATCGCAGTCCCTTCATCGGCTAAATTGGGCGGAGTGATTTCAGGCATCACCCTCACACTTCGCCGAATCCGCCCGAAGTCCAGCCCCGGCCCATCCCGCTCTCTCCTCCGAAGTAGGACGCGGTCTCCGATCCGCCCTCCCCGCCTTGGGGATTGGGGACGCGACGCCCCCGTCGCTAAGCACCCCCTCCCGCGACGAAGGCGTCGCGGCTCCGACGCATCCCTTCCGATCCACGTAAGCCCTCTGCCCTGCGCAAGTCTCCCCCGTCTTCTGCGTCTTCCAAGTCTTCCGAGTCTTCCAAGTCTTCCAAGTCTTCCGAGTCTTCCAAGTCTTCCGAGTCTTCCGAGTCACACCTCATCCGCCCGCACCTGGAGCTCCCGTGCCTCCTCCGCCCGCTTCCGATTTTTCTCCACGCCCAGCGCCTCGAGCCCCAGCCGATTCGCCACCGCGAGCACCGTCCCCACGCCGCAGAACGGATCAAAAATAGTTTTCGCCCCCACCACCTCCCGCGCAAACCGCACCGCGTGCCCCGCCGCCCGCACGCCCATCGCCCGCACCCATTTTTGCTCCCCCGCATCGACGATCACATCCGGGATCGCCAGCACGTCCGGGCACTTCAGCCCCCGCGACACCGCGATAAAATGCGTGAATCCCGGCCGCCCGTTCGTGAGCATCCCCGGCGGCCGCCGACACACAATCTTGTGAAACAGCACGCGTGCCCCCGCGTCCTCGGCCGCGCGGATCACCATCGCCCCTTTGTCGATCCACTCTCCGTCGCGCTTGATATCGCTCTGAAAAAAGATCGCCGCGCTCTCGTCCGGCACTGCCGCCACGACCAACTTCACCGCCCCAAGAAACCATACTCTCCACACCTCGAGCGTCACGCCCACCTCGGAAACATCCGGCAGCGACGTCACCGCACACGTCCCCGCGATCACCCCGCGCTCCTTCATCCAAGGAATCGCATCCGCGCACACCACCTCGCGCGCACCGCCCACGGCCGTCGGCTGATTTTCGTGATGTCCGGGCGAGTGCGGCATAGGTGTAAGCAAAACCTTAGACCGATTGACCTCGCAGGCCACAAATTGCACGGCAATTTCCGCCAACCGCTTCGCGGACTTTCGCCGTGCACCTCGGCGAACTCCGTGGTTAATCTTTCGTCCACCGTCGCTCTGACCCGACCCGTTCCATGTTCGTCGAAACCCACGCCTTCAAAGCAGCCTTCGTCAAAGGCGAATCCAGCGGCTTTGTCGTCTCCACCGATTCCCCGCTCAACCCTCGCCCGCTCTTCGCCGAAATCTACGGTCAGCCCGACTGCTACCATATCTTCGAAACCCGCCGGGCCGCGGAATTCCAGATGGCGCTCGCCGCGACCGGCCACCCGCCGCGCGACGATTTGACCGTCACCGAGGTCCGCGTCGAAAACATCCGCGACTACCAGACCCTGACCGGCCTCAAGACCGTGATCTTGGTCAATCGCGACGGGCAGGCCACGCAGTCACTCCGGGTCGGCGACATGCCGCTCTCCGCCCGGAGCCAAACCCCCTCTCCCTTTCTCCACCGGGAGGGACTGCGCGTCGTGCACGCCGTGCCCGCGCAGAAAGCGTTCACGCCACCTCCTCCGACCAGCGAGCCTTGCCCCATTGGCTTACCACCGCTCGCTTCGCCCCAGCCTCGGTCTAACCGCCCGAACTCCGATCCTTTTTCCCACGTTCCCGTTGATGAAGGCGAAGCGCCCACTAGCGTCATTCGCCCGGCCTCGTCACCCGCCCTCCCCAGAACCGGTTTCATTCATCGGCTCCTTCGCGCTCTGCTCGCTCCGTTCCGCTGACCTCTCGCCCCGTCCGCGTCGCCACGAGCGCGATATTTTCCAACAACACGAGGCGCTTCTCTTCGTTCGCCTCGGTCCACACCGGCCGGCGCATCAATTTCAACTCGTCCCCTTGCTCCGCTGTCCCGCACACGCGCACGAGTAATCCCCAACCCGCCGGCACCTCCGCCTCCGCAAAGATTCCCTCCTCGCTCACGAGGTAGAAAAAATCCGCCGCGCGCCATCGCCAAAGCTTCGCAAACTTCGTCCCGCTGAGCAGCCGCTCCTGCCACTTCGCCAAGTCCGCGACAACTTTCCGATGCGTCGCGTGTTCCAGTCCGGAGAAATCCCAGGCCTCGAACTCCGGAAACAATTCCTCCCCCTTCCGTAAATCCGGCCGATGCCCACCGATCAGCTCCTCCAGTTTCGTCAACCGCTCCGCCAGTTCCATCACCTTCGAGCGTGCCTCGGCCTCACGGCGCGCATCCTTCAACAGATCCGCTCGCGCCTGCTTGCATTCAAACACCACCGTCCGCCGTCCCGCTCCCCGCGAACACGCCGCCACATCCGCCCGATACCCGCTCTTCGGCACCCGCACTTCGGCCGCTGCGATCGCGAATCCATTCTGCTGCGCCCACGCCAGCGCGAGTGCCTTCAATTGCCGATGCTTGATGGTTTCTCCCTGGGACATCGTTTTCGTCCAATCGGTCTATGCCTCGCGAGCCCTGCGTCGAGCTCGTCTCTACGCCGACGACGTTCGTTGCCGTTCAATCATTGCTCGCCCTGATTACCGCGAGCTTGAGTGCCGAGGTTGCCACGGATTCCGTCATGCCCGTGAAACTTCTGCGCGCCGTCGGCACCACTCTTGAAAATTGGCAGCTACTCCGTCCCTCGGTCGCGCGTGCGCTCACCCTGCGTGCGTGGGCGCTGGTGCTGGTCTTCTGCGCCGCTCTGACCGGCAGTTTCATCGGCACGATCTATCCCTTTCTCGCCGTCACCTCGCGCGTCGAAGCCACCGCCCTCGTCGTCGAAGGCTGGATCCCCGACTTCGCCATCCGCGCCGGACTCGATGAGTTTCATCACGGGAACTACCGTGATTTGATCACCACCGGGGGGCCCTTGGAAACCGGCGAACTGCTCGTCGCCTATGGCACCCACGCCAACGTCGGCCGGGCCACCCTCGAAAAAATGGGTGCGCCGACGACCGCCCTCCACGCCGTCTCGGCTCCTAAGGTAAAGCGCGACCGCACCTACAGCTCTGCCGTCGCGCTGCGCGCGTGGTGGCGGCAGCGCGGTGCCGGTGCCGTGGCCTTCAACGTCGTGACCACGTCCGCCCACGCCCGCCGCACCCGGCTCTTGTTTGAAAAAGCCTTCGGACCCGACGCCAAGATCGGCATCATCGCCGTGCCCGACGAACGCTTCGACGGCGCCCGTTGGTGGGCTTCGAGCCAAGGCGTCCGCACCGTCACTGACGAATTGATCGGCTATCTTTACGCGCGCTGCTTTGCGGGTTCTGCCGACGATCTCCAGCAGCCGTAGCGGCGATCCTTGTGCTACCCGACTCAGCGTTGCGACCGTCGGCGCCAGACGGCGAAGCCCGTCGCGGCGGCGCCGTCACGCATGCCGTCACGTGATAACTCTGCAAATCGGCCCCCCGGACCCGCAACCGACGGACTATTTTTTCTCCGCCGCGATCGCCTTCTCGAGTTTTTTCACCTTCGGCGCGATCACATAGGAGCAATAGCCCGCGTTCGGATTCCGTCGAAAATAGTCCTGATGGTATTCCTCGGCCGGCCAGAATTTCTCCAACGGCACGATCTCCGTCGTGATGGGATCGCGGAACACTTTTCCCGCTGTCGCCTTCGAATTTTCGGCTGCGGCTTTCTGGGCGGCATCGGCAAACAGAATGATCGAGCGGTACTGAGGACCGTGGTCGTTACCCTGGCCGCCGACCTGCGTCGGGTTGTGCACCTGCCAGAAAAAATCGAGAAGCTTCTCCAGCGTCACCACCGCCGGGTCGAACTCGATTTTGATCACCTCCGCATGGCCCGTCACCTTGGCGCAGATTTGTTCGTAGGTGGGATTCGGCTCTTTGCCGCCGGCGTAGCCGCTTACCACGGACTTTACCCCGGGGAGTAATTCATAGGCGGCTTCGGTGCACCAAAAGCAGCCGCCGCCGAGGACTAGTGATTCAGTTTTTGCGTTCATGGAAATGGGAGCGGCCAGCACGACGGCAGTCGCGAGGGCGAACGTGGCGAGGAGAGAAATGGGTTTCATGGTCGTGAGAACCTACGGTGGTGCATTTATTCCCCCGCGCAAGTGGTCGTTACCACGCTCAACTTCCCGACTCCCGGGCCGATATTACTCCGCATGCTCGCTCCGCTCTCGGCCACGCAGACGCTCGACCGTGCCCGCTCCATGATGCAGTCCGGGCGCGGCGCGGCGCTGCCTGAACTGCTCAAGCTCATCGAAACCCTGTCGCTGAACATCTGCGACGTCACCATCCCCGAGCTCGCCGAACTGATCGAAAAGGACGCCATCGTCCTCGCCAAGATCATCGCCGTCGCCAACACCCTCTCGCACAACCCGGGCATCACGCCGCTCAGCACCCTCTCGCAGGCCATCCACCAGCTCGGCTACAACCGCATCCGCACCATCGCCGTTTCCCTCATGCTGCTGGATACCGCCGCCGGCGTGAATCCCGCGGAGCAACGCGAGGCGGCCTCGCACGCCCTTTGCGCCGGGCTATTCGCCCAAGGGGTCGCGGAAGCGCTCGGCACGCACGATGCGGAGTTCGTCTTTGCCTGCACCGCCCTGCGCAGCTTCGGCCGCATCATGTTCGCCGCCGTCTCGGCGGAGCACTGCCGTGAAGCGATCAAATACGCACCGACCATGGGCGACTCGATTGCCTACCGCGCTCAGTTCGGCCTCACGCCGCTGGAGTTCACTCGCAAACTCCTGACGACCGCACGTATGCCCGAAGAAGTCATGCGCACCTTGCGTGACTGCGAACCCGAGTCGCTCGCCGGTGTCGCCACCACCTATGATGCCCGGCTCCTCGGCATCGTGGACTTCGGCACCCGTCTCGCCACGATTTCGCTGAGCACCGGGCATACCTCCGACACATATACTGCGCAAACTCGCGCCCTCGCCCGCCGTTTCGAACGCCTCGTACCCGGCGCTGGGGACGTCATCCGGCCGGCTCTGCAACGGGCCAACGAACGCCTCCACAGTTTCACGAGCAGCTCAGGTTCGCCCGCTTTACCGACCGAGAGCCTCTGTCGCGTCAACCTCCGCTACCGCCAACTTTGCCCCGAGGAAAAAGCCTCGCCCCTTAACACCGAGGGCACGACCACTCCGCCCATCGCGACGACCGCCGAGGGAACGGCGATCACCCCGTCGACCAACGACACGCCGATCACGCACGCTCCCACCGCCGACGTGATCACGCAAAATACCGTGGCCCCACTCACCGAAGCTCCGCTCCTGAGTTCTGAACCAGCTGCGTGGGACGAGTCACTCGCCAGGTCCGTGGCGTTCGAAGCCCAGTCCATCGACCAAACTCCGGTCGATCCGGAGGTCAATGCGCTCGCCCTCGTGCGCGAAGCCGTGGGAGCCGGCGAATGCTGGCTATTTACCTCTGCCCCAAAAACAGCGAATCTTACCCTCAATTTCGGGGTCGGACCCGGTTGGTCCGCCCAAAAGACCGTGGCCTCCATCCACGCAGATGAACGCAGCGTATTCGGCGTCTGTTTGAAACGCCGAGAGGTCGTCCTGATCCACGACGCGGCCGACGCCGCGCTGCTGCCCTACCTCCCTTCATGGCTGCGCCAACCAGGCATCGCGCCAGCCGCGTTTGCCCTCGTCCCGCTTCGGGCCGCAGGCTCACCCCCAGCACTTCTCCTGATCGGCTGGCCCACGGCCCGCCGGATCGCGCTCTCTGCCCCGCAGATCACACTTACCCACCAGCTGCTCGCTTCCGCCCTCACCTCCAAGCCGGCCAAGGCGGCCTGAGCCAGCCGCCGGGCGGCTCACCGCGAGAGCTTCCGGTATTTAATGCGGTGCGGCTGGTCGGCTTCCTTGCCCTTCCGTTTTTTGTAATCCTCGAGGTAGCTCGTGTAGTTGCCGGCATACCAGTGGACGTAACTGTCACCCTCAAACGCCATGATGTGCGTCGCCACGCGGTCGAGGAACCAGCGGTCGTGTGAGATGATCACCGCGCAGCCGGCGAAGGTCTCCAAGGCATCTTCGAGTGCGCGGATCGAATTCACGTCGAGGTCGTTCGTCGGCTCGTCGAGGAGGAGCAGATTGGCCCCGCTCTTCAACACGCGCGCGAGCAGCACCCGGTTGCGTTCGCCACCGGAGAGCACGCCGACTTTTTTCTGCTGATCTGCGCCGGTGAAACCAAATTGCGCGCAATACGCCCGGCTGTTCACCGAGCGCGGCCCGAGCGTGAGGATCTCCTGCCCGTCGCTGATTACTTCCCAGATCGTCTTGTTGCCCTCCAGCGAATCGCGCGACTGCTCGACGTAGGCGAACTTCACCGTCTCCCCGACCTTGAACGTCCCTGCGTCGGCCTTTTCCAACGCGGTGATGAGCTTAAACAACGTCGTTTTGCCCGCGCCGTTCGGCCCGATAATACCCACGATGCCGCCGGGCGGCAGGGCGAAGTTGAGTTTGTCGAAAAGAAGTTTTTCGCCAAAGGCCTTCGCGACATTCTGCGCCTCGACGACCACCGTGCCGAGCCGCGGTCCGGCCGGAATAATAATTTCGAAAATCTTTTCCTGCTCCGCCACATCGGCCTTGAGCATCGCCTCATAGGCGGTGATCCGCGCCTGGCCTTTCGACTGCCGGGCCTTGGCGCCTTGGCGAATCCACGCGAGCTCGCGCGCCATGGCCTTTTGCCGTTTGCTCTCGGTGCGCTCGGCAATCGAGGCCACCGCCTGCTTTTGCTCCAGCCACGACGAATAATTCCCCTTCCACGGAAGACCGTGGCCGTGGTCGAGTTCGAGAATCCAACCCGCAACGTTGTCCAAAAAATAACGATCATGCGTGACCGCGATCACCGTGCCCGCATAACGACTGAGATGTTGCTCCAGCCAATTCACGCTGTCCGCGTCGAGATGGTTGGTCGGTTCATCGAGCAGGAGAATCGATGGCTTTTGCAGGAGCAGGCGCGCCAGCGCCACGCGGCGACGCTCACCGCCGGAAAGATGATCGACGATCGCCTCGCCCGGCGGGCAACGCAGCGCATCCATCGCCATGTCCACCTGCGGCGCGACATCCCACGCTCCCAGCGCGTCGATTTTCTCCTGCAATTTAGCCTGCTTCTCCCCCACCGCCTCCTTCGCGGCATCGTCCACGGCCTCGGAGAGTTCATCCCAACTCGCGTCGTAGGCCGCCGTGAGATCGGTTAAGTGCTTCACGCCCTCCTCGACGCAAGCGCGCACCGTCGACCCCGGGGTAAGCGCGGGTTCCTGTTGCAGAAACCCGACCGTGTAACCGGGCTCAAAATGCACGCGGCCATCAATCTCGGTATCGATGCCGGCGAGGATGCGCATCAGCGACGACTTGCCGGAGCCGTTGAGCCCGAGGACGCCAATTTTCGCGCCGTAGTAAAACGACAGCGAGATATCGCGGAGGATTTCCTTGCGCTCGATTTTCTTCGAGACGCTGAGCATGGAAAAAATGATCTTCGGGGCTTCTTCAGCTTTGGCCATGGGCGTGACTCAAGCGGCCCAATCCCACGCGGCAAGCCTGCTCCGCATCACGGCCCCTCCTCGTGGACCCAACGGCGATCGCCGCCAGACCAAGCCTTGAGGCAGGACCGACCGAAGCTCAATGCCGATGGATTTCGCTAATCTCGACCATTGCTTTGGGCTCGCCAGCGGGTCAATCCACTGACCTGTTTTCCTCGCCGATGAAGGATGCCCAGCCTCCCTCCAGAAATTGATCGGTCGATTATTAGAAGGTCGACCACCGTCCGCGCCCTTAACGTCCTGCCGGTTGCAAGCAACCGCGAGGGTGTAAATGCTTCGACTCCGGCTTTCGCAACCTATCGGAATGCCCCCTCAAGTTCAGGGCCGGAAAGCGCAAAACCGCGTAACCCTTCCTTAACACGAGCCGTCGTTCACCCCGCTCGCCTTTTCTTGTGAATCCAGACCAATACCACTGCGTCCTCCGCGCACTCGATCAGGCCCTCCAAGTTTTCAAGAACCCCAGCGTGGTTCTTTCGGCAGACGACCGTCAAATGCTGATGAATCTGGAAATCTTGCGATCACAGATCCTCAAAGCTGAATCAGGACACCCATTTCCGCTGCAATCGTCATCCGCCGGAGTCTCCGCCGAAGGATCAAGCGCCAACTTCGCAACGCCGACCGAAGGCGATGGATCTAGCGACAACCCGACGGTTCGCCCAACGAGAATCAGGGTGTTGTTGGCCGATGACTACGAATCTGTACGGTCAATTCTCCGAGCGCTCCTTTCCGCCGAGAAAGACTTCGACGTGGTCGCCGAAGCAAAAAACGGGCAAGAAGCGGTCGAACTCGCCGCCGCCTGCCATCCCGACCTTATCATTATGGATTTGAACATGCCAGTGCTCGACGGGATATCGGCAACCCGCGAAGCCCTGCGCATCAGCCCAGCCTCCCGCGTACTCGTATTTTCCGCCAACCGCGAACCCGCATCCGTGCGCAAGGCCATCGATGCCGGCGCCGTCGGTTATCTTTGCAAACCAGCCAACCGCAGGACGCTCATCGCCGCGCTGCGCGACGTGCATCAGGGCAAGACCGCCTTCCCGGACCTCGAAGCCGATTTACGGACGCGGATCGGCTGAGCGATCGCAACTGATCAGGTCCACCGGTTAGGCCGGCGCGCCCCCCGATGATTCGTCGGCGCCCGTCGCACGACTCGGTTTGGTGGCATATTCCATCAGCCGTCGGAAAGCCAACGCCTCCTCGCGACGCCCGCCGCACGTTTCCGGCATCGGCCGGAGACGCACACACACCGCTGGTCGCTCCGGTTGCCCGAAAATTGCACACCGGAAATCTGGCAACAACTGCACGCACGGAACCCCGGCCGGCTTGCCCTTGGGCATCCCCGGAATCGGCGACGAAATCGACGGTGCAATGCAACAAGCCCCGCAACCGGTGCGACAATCCATCGGCCCCGTCGTCACGTGTTTCGCGACAACTCCTTTTCGCCCATGGTGGCGGCGGTAGCCGGCAACACCGCCAATTTTCGTTCCCACCCGTCCGGCGTTTCGCCTGACGCGTGCTCCAAATCCACCGCATAGTCGTCCGCCAATACCAGTACGCTCCACCGGCAATCCGCCAACTCATGCGCGAGCTTCGCCACCCAATCCGGCGGACCTGCCCGACGCCCCTCCTTGGCCATCACCAGTTTCATCAACGCGCCGACATCGCCGACAAACCCCTGCGCCCATTCCGCCCGCGACCACGGTTCCCTCCCTTGAATCGTTGCACCGGCGGAAAAACGAGCTCGGACGGCGACGGCCCGACGGGTAAGATCAACAAGGTCCATAACGAATATCTAACCAACAATCTCTTACCAAGAGGTTCTTGATAAGGTAAAAAATGGCGGAGGAGACGCGATTTCAACGCGAACCAAAGTGGCGCTAATA
>Ga0209829_10000381_pt1 | contig 41572 bp, 34 predicted proteins | sample C_140205_EF_Meta_FD_187311 | JGI IMG/M metagenome (GOLD analysis project Ga0209829, IMG submission 187311) | Freshwater microbial communities from Lake Croche, Canada to study carbon cycling - C_140205_EF_MetaG (SPAdes) (version 2) | ecosystem: Environmental > Aquatic > Freshwater > Lake...
TAAATTGTTTAAAACTAATAAAAAATAATGACCCCCTATAATAGCAGCTTAAATGCATCCCATACCTATGACGCCATTGTAATTGGTTCTGGCATTACTGGAGGCTGGGCTGCCAAAGAGCTGTGTGAAAGAGGCTTAAAAACCTTGGTACTAGAAAAAGGCCGAATGGTGAAACATATCGAAGATTATACAACAGCCAACAAAGATGCCTGGGATGAACCCTTTAGAGGACAAATTTCTCACGAAGCAATACAAGAACAAAATGTGCAAGCAAGAAGCGGCTATATCAATGCCTTTTCAAAGCAATTTTTTGCCAATGATTTGGACAATCCCTACCAAGAAGTGCAGAGATTTGATTGGTTCAGAGGCAATCAAGTGGGTGGCCGATCTATTACCTGGGGAAGACATACTTACAGATGGTCTGATTTAGATTTTGAAGCCAATGCCAAAGAAGGAATAGCTATTGACTGGCCCATTCGATATAAAGACATCGCTCCTTGGTATAGTTATGTAGAAAAGTTCATTGGCGTTGCAGGAGAAAAAAGAAATTTACCTCATTTGCCTGATGGCGATTTCTTGAAGCCATTTGATATGAACTGTATCGAAAAACATTTTGCAGAAAGTGTTGAAAATGGTTTTAAGTCAAGACCTGTTATCATGGGTCGAGTAGCTCATTTAACGGAAACCAAACCATGGCATACTGCCCTTGGAAGAGGTACTTGTCAAAACAGAAATAGATGTGGAAGAGGTTGCCCATTTGGCGCCTATTTTAGTAGCAATGCAGCTACTTTGCCTGCTGCCAATAACACAGGGCTTCTTACCATCAGGCCTTTTTCAATTGTGCATTCTATTATTTTAGACAAGCATAGCAACAAAGCCACTGGTGTTAGAATACTAGACGCAGAAACAAAAACAATGACCGAGGTTTTTGCCAAAATTGTTTTTGTATGTGCATCCACGCTAGCCACCACACAAATTTTATTACATTCTTCTTCAGATAGATTTCCCCAAGGCTTAGGCAATGCATCTGGTGTACTTGGACATAACCTAATGGATCATCATCACAATGTAGGTGCTATGGCTAGTTATGATGGATTAAAAGATGCTTATTACAAAGGACGAAAGCCTGTAAGTCTTTTTATTCCCAAATATGTAAATCTGAATGAGCAAACAAAACAAGCTCAATTCAAAAGAGGTTTTAACTATCAAGCAGGAGATGCCATTAGAGCTAGTTGGAATAGAGGCGTCAACGAACTAGGTGTAGGGGCTCATTTCAAAGACAATCTCCTGGTCCCTGGCGAGTGGAGTATGAGTATGATGGCTTTTGGTGAAGTGTTGCCTTACCACGAAAATAAAGTAACACTGCATCCAACGCTCACTGACAAATGGGGCATTCCTCAATTGGTCATAGATGCTGGCTTTAAAGAAAACGAGTGGAATATGCGTAAAAAAATGAAAGACGACGCTGCCGAGATGTTTGAAAAAGCAGGATTTAAAAATATAAAAGCTTTCGACAATCCCACCGCCCTTGGCAATTCTATTCATGAAATGGGCACCGCTCGAATGGGTAAAGATCCCAAAACATCTGTTTTAAATGAACACAACCAAATACATGGCATACCCAATGTTTTTGTAACAGATGGCGCTTGTATGGTTTCTTCCAATTCTGTAAATCCAAGTTTAACTTATATGGCGCTTACCGTTAGAGCTGTTGATTTTGCTGTGAATGAATTAAAAAAGAATAATTTATAAACCATGAACAGAAGAGCCTACATACAACAAACTACAAAATACTTGGGCTATACCCTAGTCGCTGGTTCGGTTTTAAATTTATGGACTTCCTGCGAGCATAGTTCTTCAAATTGGAAGCCTGTTTTTTTTACGCCATCAGAAGCCAACACCTTATCGGCCATCACGGATACCATTTGTCCTAAAACAGCCACTCCTGGTGCCAATGAAGTTGGAGTACCTCAATTTATAGATCTATTAATTCAAACCTTATTAAAAAAAGAAGACCAATTGTTTTTTAAAAATGGAATTGAAGAAATAGACCTAGTAGCTAAAAAACAATTTAATAAAGCATTTAGTGACCTTGATATAAATCAAAAAGAAAGTATTTTACTTACATTAGACAAAGCCTCTGCACCCACAGCAATGACCATGTGGGGCAAACCTATGGAAGCCCACCCTGCTTCCTTAAGCTTTTATAGAAAAATAAAAAACTTAACGCTGATGGCTTATTTTACGAGCGAGAAAATTGGAAAGTATATTTTAGCTTACGACCCACTGCCAGGAAGTTTTAAAGCTTGTATCCCATATCACAATGAAAAAAACTGGACAGAAGTAAGTTAAGCACTTTGGTACAAAAAAAATACGCAACATAAATGTTGCGTATTTTTTTATCTGAAAGTTTCTAGAAATAATCTAGTAGCCTGTATTTTGCATCGCTTGCTTTTGGGCAGAAGATAAATTTATACCACTAGCTTGAATACCATCTAAGAATGATTGAGGTATTGGACGTAAAACATGAAAATCTTTAATATTAGCAGCACCTTCTAAGTTAAAAGCTTTTACTCTAGATACCAATGTTTTGGTTCTTGATAAATCTTCCCAACGTAGGAATTCACCAGCCAATTCTCGAGAGCGCTCGTTAAGCACCAGTGCTAACATTCTATCATAAGCACTTGATAAACCTAAAGTGGTAATAATATATTCATCTTGAGCAGGCAAAGCCGTCGGACTTGCAATGGCTAAGCTTGCTGCTGCAGCAGTTGTTGTTGCAATATTATTAGATTCATAATAAGAATTCTTTGGGTAAAAAGAGTTGCCAACACCTGGCGATTGTAAACCAGCTGATAACAAGGTATTACCACCATCCCAATAATTATCTCTTTCTTCACCACTTACATATTGAGCACGTTTTCTTACTGCATTAATGTAGGGTAAGGCATCTGCATATAAACCCAATCTAATTTTTGCTTCTGCAGCAATTAAATAAGTTTCTGCAGATCTTGCTAAAGTAAAGTCTCTATGTCCTACTACATCATTCAATGAGTTCCTTGAACCATCTAAATGTTTACTTAGTGATGGGAAACCTTGACCTGCAGTAGATACATCTGTGTAAAGAGCTCCGTCGGTAGTTCTACCATTTGGATAAGCTACATAAGTGGTAGGAATATCCCTTCCTGTATTACGGGTATCTACGACTCTTGTTCCAAGCGCCTTGGTAATTTTAGTCAAGGGGAATCTTGTATCCCCAGGTTGGTTAATTACAAACATGATACCTAGGTCACCTTTCACATTCGGGCTAACAGGCGAGGCGCCATTGATAGCACTTTTAGTTTTCCAAGATTTCCAAAAACGAGAATCATTTACCATGTCATAAATACGATAATCATAGTATGTTGTAGCCAATCTACTGAATGGTCTGTCTCCAGTTAAGTCACGAGCACATTGATCTTGTACATCATATCTTGAAACAAAATACAAATGTTGTGTATTACCATTTCCTTGTAATGTGTTTACGTCGTTTGTAAATTGTGCCGAAAGAATTAACTCAGGTAAATTTTCGTTGGCAGAGTTTTGAGCAGTGAATTTCCACAAATCTCCAAAATTACTAGCCAACGGGTGTCTAGCTATAACTTGATCACAAAGAGGTCCAATGGCAGCTAAATCAGCAGCTTTGGTGTCTGTATTCCATGAACTATTAATTTCACTTGCTCTGCTTAATAACACTTTCGCTAAATAGTGGTTGGCAGCATCTTGTGTAATATGTGATGGTCCGCCAGCTATTGGTAACAATGGTGTAGCAGCCTTTAAATCTGATACTATTTGTGCGAATACATCTTTAGCGGAAGCACGAGTAAATTCAGTTTTAACAGTATTGATAGGAGTCAATTGTAATGGCACGCCACCATACTGGCTTACTAATCTAAAGTAATTGTAGGCACGCAAAAAATAACCCTCCCCTAATGCTGTATTTTTAATTGCTGTAGAAGTGGAAGTACTCTTAGTTGCATTTGCAATTAACAAGTTGGCATCACCAATACCAGTGTATAAAGCATCCCATTGATAATTGGATAAAGCAGTATTACCATTTGGGGCAATTACTGTTGGACCAAAGGTCGCATCATAGTTATTCCAAGGTGAGTTAGAAGGGTCACCACCAATATGAAACTCATCCGTTCCATACTGGGTAGCAGCATAATTCCACTCTCCATTGAAAGGAACGTCAAAGACCTGATACTGTGCCCCAACAGACAATTGTTGAATACCAGCATCTGTTAAGAAGAAGTCGGTGGTTCTTGCTGTTGTAAGTGTTTCATTTAAAAAATCCTTATTGCATGACGAAGTAAAAAATACTACCGCAACAATGATAAGTTTATTCAAAAAATTATTTTTCATATAATATTAATTATTATTTATTAAAATGTTGCATTAATTCCAAGTGTAAATCCTCTGTTCCAAGTGGGTCCTTGTACGTCCATATCAAGAAAGTTGATTTTTGAAAATAACGTACCAGGATTTGAAACTTGTAAATAGGCTTTTAAACTTGAAATGCCTGTTGATTTACTCATGGTTTTTGAATCAAAACTATAACCAAGAGAAATGTTTCTTACTTTAATAAAAGATCCATCCTGATAGCCTAAAGCTGTGTAATAGGCATCCCCTGTTGCACCACCAGCATTAAATATTGGTTTTTGATAGTACGCATTTGGATTAAGTGGTGTATAGTAATCAATAGCTCTTTGCATTGTTCTTGCAGCTTGAGCTTCACCACCAGTATTGTACATATAGTTTAACCTACTGTAAACAAAAATTGAAAAATCCCAATTTTTGTAAGAAACGGAATTGGTCATACCCAATACCCAACGTGGTCTTGTCCATCCAATAATGGTACGATCGTTGTTGGGATCAATTTTATAATCACCATTCAAATCTGCTACTCTTACACTACCTACAGTAAAAGAGTTGGATGTATACTTATTCATTTCAGCTACATCAGCTTCTTTCCATAAACCAATTGCCTTGTAACCATAAATAACACCAATCCCTTGTCCTATAAACCAGTTGTTGTTGATATCATCTTGAGTACCATTTGACAAAGAAACAATATTTTCTTTTTGCCATCCTGCATTAAATGTCGTTGACCATTGTAAGTCTTTTTGTTTAATGTTAACAGTAGTGATACTTATGTCAACCCCTTTGTTTGCTGTTTTTCCAATATTAGCAAAAGTGGTAGTAAATCCAGTTACAGTAGGAATTGACCTTTGCATTAATAAATCGTTTGTTTCTGAAGTATATGCATCAATTGATCCAGTAACTCTTCTTTTAAATAAACCAAAGTCCATACCTACGTTATATTGTGTTGTTCTTTCCCAACCTAAGTTCAAGTTGGCTAATACTGCATTTGGAATTGAACCCGCAGCATTTGAGCCACCATATGGATAGAACAAGGAGCTTATTGAACCTTGAGTGGAGTAAGGATTGATAGCAGAGTTACCTGTAACACCAGCTCCAACTCTTAATTTCAAGTCATCCACCCAATTCACTTTAAAGAATTTTTCTCTGTTGATTCTCCAAGCGATTGCCGCAGATGGGAAGGTAGAAAATTTATGGCCATCTGCCAATTGAGAGGCACCATCTTGACGAGCAGAAGCAGTTAATATATATCTGTCTTTATAGCTATAGTTAAATCTAGCCATATAAGACATTAATTGTTGCTCAACTAAATCAGATGCAGTACTTAATTGACCAGTTACTGTACCACTCGTTAAAGCATTCCAAAGTTGTGATTGAACTGGAACACCATTCCCAATTGTATTACTTGTTTCTCTGTTATAAGCAGTTTGGCTCATCAATAAGGTTACCCCTAATGTATGATCACCAATAGTTTTATCATAATAAACTAAGTTGTCCAATGTGTAGGAGAAGTTGGTATTCTTATAGAGTGCCGCATAGTTAGTGCTACCTCCGTTTTGAACTGAATTAGCATCTACATATACCCCATCACGATAGAAAGAAATATCTGGTCCAAAGTTCATTCGGTACTTTAAACCTTGTAATAAAGGAATTAAATTGCCAACATTGATTTGTGTATACAAGCTACCAAAAGCACGTAAAGTAACTCTTTGATCCCTGCTATACTTCCACTCATCCACAACACTCTTAATTGCGTTATCTCCACCAGGGAATAAAACCCTGTTGCCAGCTGAATCATAAGGTAATGCATAAGGATAAACACCTCTTGCAGACTCATATAATCCACTAGCAGGAGAACCAATAGTTGCAACTCCAGCACCATTTTGGCCATACTCTTGAACACTATAAGTAAGACTAAGGTTATTTCCAAAAGTCAACCATTTAGTGGCAGAGATATCTAAGCTTGCTTTGGCAGAATATCTTTTATAAGATTGGCCTTTAATGGTACCTGAATTATCAAGAAAACCAAAAGAGGCATATCCCTTTATTTTGTCTGTACCACCACTCACGCTTAAAACGTGGTCAGTAGTAATATTTTGTTGTGTCACAAAACTTGTCCAATCAGTATTACCCACTTTAGAACCATCCCAGCTTCCAGAAGCCCAACCTTTTGCTATATTGCTCCAAGCAGTAGGATCTGCTGTAGCAGCAAAAAGTGTTCTATCGTTGGCAAGTGTAGGCTGATCTCCCCTTGGATTCGTGCTTACACCTGTTGTTTTGTTTAAACCAGTGTAATAATAAGCCCATCTTTTATAAGTTATGTAATCCGATGAATTAAACATTTGCATATTGTTTACTAAGTTGTCAAGTTTCACTGATGAACTTAAGCTTAATGTTACTTTACCAGATTTACCTTGTTTCGTGGTGATGATGATTACTCCATTTGCACCACGTGAACCATAAATCGCTGTAGCAGACGCATCCTTCAATACATCAATTGATTCAATGTCATTAGGATTTAAATAATCAATACCGCCCGTAATTAATGGTATACCATCAACAACATAAAGTGGCGAGTTAGAGGCAGTTAAAGAACGTACCCCACGAATATTGATAGACCCTACTTGTCCAGGACGCTCATTGGTTGAGATATCAACTCCGGCAACCTTCCCCTGCATCGCTTCTACTGCGTTTTGCACTGGGCGAGATTTAATGTCGTTTTGGTTGATACCAGCAACGGATCCTGTTACATCTTTTCTTTTTACAGTATTGTACCCAACCACTACTACTTCATCCAAGGCTTTGGATTCTGGGTTAAGTGATACATTTAAAGAAGCGCTAGCTTCGTTAAAAACTAGAGACTTGTCTTCATAACCAGTAAAAGAAAAACGCAGTTCTCCTTTTCCGGAAACTGTCAATTTAAATTTACCTGTTGCATCAGTTAGCGTTTTTTCTTTGCTGCTCGCTGAAACTACAACACCCTCAAGACCTACTCCATTTTCATTGGTAACAGTTCCTTGTATGGAATGAGAACTGCCCTTTTGTGCAAACGCGTTTTGCTGTGTGAATCCAAGCATGATTACACTTAAAAAAAACAAACGCATAAAAAGCAAACACTTTTTTTTCATTTGGTAATGGTTTTTAAAATATCAATAATAAAGCTTTCGTTAGTATTAAAGACTGCAATTGGGCTAAATAGTAAAAATTCTTAAGCTACATAACTTAGGCAAATCGTCTAATAACGGATGAATATACAATGTAACCCACTTATTTTTTAGGAAAGTATTAACATTTTTTACGGAAACGATTGCATGAAAACTAATAAAAGCCTTATTTTCTTACTTCTACCGATTTACCGATTAAAAGCAATTACTTGATTTGAGCTTGCTAATTGGTTGCAGGTTGGTACAATCCCCAAACATGCACTTTATTACTATTGCTCGCTTCTACTATCAAATGAATTGTGCTAAATAATTGAATTTGCAAACGATAGCATGTAATTTTAGTAAAATGATTTTAAAATGAAAAAAATAAATTTAATACTATTTACACTTTTTTTTATCCAAGCAACTGGCCAAGAAATAATTTTATTTAAAAAAGATACAAAATCATTTCAACTCATTGGCGATCAAAAAAATCTTGAATTGGTCATTGATTCAAATGACGATTGGCTCATTCAAAAAACTGCTTCTTTTTTAAGTAATGATTTTGAGAAAGTAACCCAACATAAAATTGCCATTCATGCTAATTTAAAAAGCACGCTTAACAATGTCATAATCATTGGCACCATCAATAATTCAGCCATTATAAAAAAATTAATTGAGGACCATAAAATGAATGTGGATGATATTAAATCTCAATGGGAAGCCTATAAAATTGTAGTAGTTAATAACCCTTGTACAGGCTTGGATAAAGCAGTTGTAATTGTGGGTAGTGATAAAAGAGGTGCTGCATTTGGAGCGTTAGAAATTTCAAAACAAATTGGCGTCTCTCCTTGGTATTGGTGGGCCGATGTACCCATTGTGCAAAGAGATAAAATTTTTATTCTACATAATTTGAATGTAAAAAGTCAACCTAAAGTAAAGTACCGAGGATTTTTTATCAATGACGAAGCTCCTGCTTTAAGTAATTGGAGCAAAGAAAAATTTGGGGGATTTAATCACTTTTTTTATGAAAATGTTTTTGAATTGCTCTTAAGATTAAAATCCAACTATTTGTGGCCAGCCATGTGGGGCAATGCCTTTTCCGATGATGACCCTTTAAACGCTGAAATTGCAGATAAATATGGCATTGTAATAAGCAACTCCCATCACGAACCTATGTTAAGAGCACAACAAGAATGGAAAAGATATGGCAAAGGTCCATGGAATTATCAAACCAATGATAGCACTTTAAGGGCCTTTTGGAAAAAAGGTATTGAAAATATGGGTACGCATGAAAGTGTAATAAGTATGGGTATGCGCGGTGATGGAGATATGCCTATGACGCAAGGGAGTAACATTGCATTATTAGAAAGAATTATTACAGACCAAAGAAAAATTATACAAGAAGTCACTAAGAAACAGGTTACAACTGTTCCGCAATTTTGGGCGCTGTACAAAGAAGTGCAGGATTATTATGACAAAGGAATGAAAGTGCCCGATGATGTTACCCTACTTCTATGTGATGACAATTGGGGCAATATAAGAAAGTTGCCACTATTAAAAGATTCAACTAGAAAAGGAGGATATGGTATTTATTACCACTTTGATTATGTTGGGGGACCAAGAAATTATAAATGGTTAAATACGAATCAAATAGCTAGAGTATGGGAGCAAATGCATTTGGCTTATGAGTACAATGTCAATAAAATATGGGTAGTCAATGTAGGAGATATAAAACCCATGGAACTCCCCATATCCTTTTTTTTAGAACACGCTTGGGATCCAACAAAATGGAATGCAAGTAACATAGATGACTACCATAGCAAGTGGGCAAAAGAACAATTTGGTGAAAAATATGCTAAAGAGATTGGTTACTTATTAAGTAAATATACCCAATACAATGCTAGAAGAAAACCCGAGTTGCTTTCTCCAGAAACATATAGTATATCCAATTACAATGAAGCGAATAGAGTGGTTCAACAGTACAATGAATTAAAAAAAAGGGCCGAAAAAATAAACGCCAACTTACCAGCCGAATACAAAGATGCTTTTTACCAGCTAGTGCTTTATCCGATTCAAGTTTGTGCTAATTTAAATGAATTATACCTTGCCGTTGCTAAAAATAAAGAAGCCTATTTAAATAAAAATGAATACGTCAACTATTACGCTTTAAAAGCGGAAGATTTGCATAAGAAAGATTCTTTAAGTACCTTACAATTTCATGAATTTAAAGCTGGTAAATGGAATCACATGATGAGTCAAACCCATATTGGATATACCTATTGGCAACAACCAAATAAAAACAGCATGCCATTAGTGCAAAAAATAGAAGGAGCCGCCATCATAAAGCCTAATGAAAATAAAGTAGCAAATGACCAGCCACAAAATGTAAAAAGGAGTCAAAATGAATGGGTTGAAAACAATAAAACCATTTCAATAGAAGCCAGTCATTACTCCAATAAATTAAATGATAAATATGTGCAGTGGCAAGTAATAAAAAATATAGGAAGAGACGGAGATGGGGTAAGCGTATTCCCAGTCATCGCTGATAGAAAAAATATTCAAAAGAATTCACCTCATTTAGAATATAATATTAATACTAGTAGCAAGGATAGTGGAAAAATATATTTGTACTTTTCGCCCACTTTAAACTTTCACAAAGCCACTGATGGATTGCAATATGCTATCTCGGTAGATGAACAAACACCACAAGTATTTTCTTTAAACAAAGAAGATAATAACTTAAAAACTTGGGAACAGTGGGTAGCAGATAATATTATTATTAAAAAGAGTACACACTTCTTTGCCCAACCGGGGAAGCATGTAATAAAGTTTTGGATGATAGACACTGGAATTATTTTACAAAAAATTGTTACTGACTTTGGCGGTTTACAAGCAAGTTATTTAGGACCACAAGAATCAAAAAAATAAAAAAAATGAAACTACTAAAAACGATTCTATTATTTGTTATTTATCTAATAACAAGTTCTTCACTACATGCTCAAAACGATAAGAGTATTGTTAAAAAAAAATATTTGTCTCCGCCATTGGTAAAACATATTTATACCGCAGATCCTTCAGCACATCTGTTTAATAATAAAATATACATTTATCCATCTCATGACACCGCCACTGGAACAAAAGAAGATGACGATGGTGGACATTTTAATATGATGGATTACCACATTCTTTCCATGGACTCCATCGGAGGCAAAGTCACTGATCATGGCATAGCTTTAAGTTTAAAAAATATTCCTTGGGCTGGTAAACAATTGTGGGCGCCTGATGCAGCCTATGCCAATAATACCTATTACTTATACTTTCCCTTAAAAGACACAGCTGGCGTATTTAAAATTGGCGTAGCCACTAGCAAAAAACCAGAAGGCCCTTTTAAAGCAGAAAAATTACCCATCAAGGGCAGTTATAGTATTGACCCTGCAGTTTTTAAAGACGATGATGGTAGCTACTATATGTATTTTGGTGGTATTTGGGGTGGCCAACTTCAAAGATGGGACAACAATGAATACCATGCCAAGGGGGCACTTAAAAAACCTAATGAAATAGCCATTCAACCTAGAATTGCAAAAATGACAAAAGATCTAAAATCTTTTGAAAAGGAAGTAAAAGAAATAGTGATTAAAGATAAAGATGGAAAAATATTTACAGAGAAAGACAATGATAAAAGATTTTTTGAAGCCTCTTGGATGCACAAGTACAATGGGAAATATTATTTCTCCTACTCCACAGGTGATACCCACAATATTTGTTATGCTACCGGTGACAATCCATACGGCCCTTTCACTTATCAAGGAGTTATATTACAACCTGTGGAAGGATGGACCAATCATCACTCCATTATTCAAATAAAAAATAAATGGTACATTTTTTATCATGATGTTCAATTAAGCGGTCAAACGCATTTAAGAAATGTAAAAGTGACTGAATTAAAATACAATAAGGATGGAACTATAGTTACAATAAATGCATTCAAATTATAGTATAGTCATGAAAAATAGCATTTACTTTTTTAGTATTCTACTTTTATTTTGTCAATGTGGTAGCATTAAAAACAGTTCCTTTGAACAGACGAATGAGGGTTTAAAAGAGTTTTATAAAAAATATTTTAACATTGGCGTAGCGGTATCTGTCAGTTCAGTAAAAAATAAAAATGCAAATTTAATCTTACATGAATTCAATAGCGTAACTGCCGAAAATGCAATGAAAATGGGCCCTATCCATCCAGCTGAAAATATGTACAATTGGAAGGACGCCGATACGATTATGGCATTTGTAAAAAATAATAATTTAAAAATTAGAGGACATAATTTGTGTTGGCATCAACAAACGCCCAAATGGATGTTTATTGACAGCCTAGGTAAAAAAGTATCTAAACAGATTTTATTGGCTAGATTAAAACAACATATTTTTGAAGTGGTAGGTAGATATAAAGGGCAAGTATACGCTTGGGATGTAGTCAATGAAGCCATTTCAGATGCGCCCAATGAATATTTAAGAAATTCAGAATGGTATCAAATAGCTGGAAAAGAATATATTGCAAAAGCCTTTGAGTATACCCATGAAGCGGATCCTGATGCCTTATTATTTTACAACGACTACAATGAAATCAGTGCAACAAAAAGAGCCAAAATTATAAAACTAATAACCCAATTAAAAAAAGAAGGTGTTCCTATCAATGGTATAGGGCTTCAAGGTCATTGGGCAATCAATGAACCCAGCTATGCTCAACTTGATAGTACCTTAAGTGATTTTAGTAAACTTGGATTGATGATTCAAATTACCGAATTAGATATTTCTGTATATCCTAAAGAACATGCAGCTAGAGAAAGACAAAATATAGATACCGCAACCACCTTTTCATTAGAAAAAGAAACTAAACAAGCAGCTGTTTACAAATATTGTTTTGAATTATTTCGAAAGTATAAGAAATATATTAACAGTGTTACATTTTGGAATATCTCGGACGAACACAGTTGGCTTGATAATTTTCCAGTAAAAAATAGAAAAGACTACCCTTTACTATTTGATACCAACAATAACAGAAAAGCCGCCTATTGGGAAGTGGCCAAATGGGAAAAATAAAATTTAAAAACACAAAAATGAAACATTGCTTTAATTTCAAATGTTTACTGATGCTTGTTTTCGTGGCATTTCAATTGAATTCAAATGCACAAATCAAATTGCCTAATCTTATTTCAAATGGAATGGTATTACAGCGCAATCAACCCGTAAAAATTTGGGGATGGAGTTCCCCTAAAGAAAAAATTGAAGTACGTTTTGTAAATAAAAAATACAAAACTACCGCTGACGAAAAGGGAAACTGGAATTTGGAGCTAGCGGCCCACAAAGAAGGCGGACCCTATGAAATGACTTTAAAAGGAAAAAATCAAATCCTAATAAGCGACATTTTATATGGAGATGTTTGGTTTTGCTCAGGACAATCCAACATGGTACATCAAGTAGAGTTGCATAAAGTTAGATACGCCGATGAAGTGGATAAAGCAAATTTTCCTGAAATTCGACACCTAACTATTCCTACTTTAACCGATTTAAATGGAGAAAAAAATGACTTACCTGTTGTAAACTGGAAAACCTGCAACCCAAGCAATGTATTGCAATTTTCTGCAGTGGCTTATTTTTTTGCAAAACAACTCTATGAAAAATACCATATTCCCATTGGTTTAATTAATTCAAGCGTAGGCGGGACACCCATAGAAGCTTGGATTAGCGAAAATGGATTAAAAGAATTTCCAAAACTTCAAAGCACAATTCAAAAAAATAGAGATACCAATTATTTGAATAGTTTTAAAACTTCTATGAATGCTCCAAAAAAAATGGTGCAAGGTGACCAAGGATTAATTAACATGTGGTATGATATAAGCTATATCCCTAAAGGCTGGCGCAACATCAATATTCCAGGTTTTTGGGAGGATCAAGGAATTAAAAATTTAGATGGCAATGTTTGGTATAGAAAAGAAATTGAAGTTCCTACCTCTATGACCAACGAAGAGGGAATGATTTTTTTAGGAAGAATTGTAGATGCAGATGCGGTTTATATTAATGGTAAGTTCATTGGAGGAAAAACGTATCAATACCCACAAAGAAGATATGTTTTAGAAAAGGGAATACTACACCCTGGCAAAAATAGCATAGTCATAAGAGTAACCAATACTTTTGGAAAAGGTGGTTTTGTTCCTGATAAACCTTATTGTATCAAAATAAATAATCAAACCCTTGACCTGAAAGGAGAATGGCAATACAAAGTGGGTGAAGTGTTTGAAAGTCAAAAACAAAATACGTCGCCTAGTTTTTCTGCGCAAGATCAACCCAATGCTTTATTTAATGCTATGGTAGCACCCTTAACCAATTTCGCCATAAAAGGTTTTATTTGGTATCAAGGCGAAAGCAATGTGAGCAGATCCAATGAATATGAACAATTACAAATAGCCCAGATAAATGATTGGAGAAAAAAATGGAACCAAGAAAACACTCCTTTTTTGTACGTACAATTACCAGGTTTTCAAGACATGAACTACTTGCCTAGTGAAAGTCAAATGGCAGAATTAAGAAATGCACAGCTCAAAGCTTTAAGTGTAAAAGCTACCGGAATGGCGATAGCAGTTGATTTAGGAGAATGGAATGACATTCATCCCGATCGCAAAAAAGAAGTGGGCGATCGTTTGGCTTTATTAGCCAATAAAATCGCCTACCATGAAAACGACATGGTAAGCAATGGCCCCATTTGGGATTCCTATCTTACTGATGCCAATAAAATCACCGTCTCATTTTCGAATTCAGGTACTGGGTTAATCAGTAATGATGGAGAAGATTTGAGGTATTTTGCTATTGCTGGAGAAGACAAAAAATTTGTTTGGGCAAAAGCAATCATTGAGAACAACAAAGTGATCATTTGGAATGATGCTATTAACCATCCTAAATATGTGAGATACGCTTGGGCAGACAATCCAGATGACGCAAATTTATACAACAAAGAGTTGTTGCCTGCTTCTCCATTTGAAATTATAATAAAATAAAAATCTACTTTTATTTAGACTTATACACTACCCCATCTTTCATCACAAAATTGACTTGACCCATCAATTCAATATTTTTGGTGAGATCGCCAGGTACCGCAACTATGTCTGCTAATTTATTTTTTTCAATACTTCCAAGTAGGGCTTGCGTGCCCATTAAATCTGCAGCATTCCAAGTAGCAGCTTGAATGGTTTCTAGAATGGGCATACCCCCTTCTACCATGTATCTAAATTCAATCCAATTTTTTCCATGCGCATACACACCTGCATCTGTTCCAAAAGCAATTTTAACACCCGCATTATAAGCTTTTGCAAAAGTAGCTTGAATTCTAGGCCCAATTTCCAAAGCTTTTTTAGTAACCATGGGAGGATAGTAACCTGGAATTTTTGCAGAATCAGCAGCAGAACGTCCTGCAATAATCGTGGGTACTAAATAAGTACCATATTGTTTCATCAATGGAAAAACAGATTCATCCATTAAAGTACCATGTTCAATAGAACTTACGCCACCTCTAATCGCACGTTTCATGGCTTCCACTCCATGGCAATGTGCTGCCACTTTAAAGCCATAATCTTTCGCAGCTGAAACAATCGCACGAACTTCTTCTTCCGTAAATTGCGGATTTTCTCCATTGGCTGACATACTTAATACACCACCACTAGCAGTAATTTTAATTACATCACTTCCTTCTTTATATCTTTGTCTCACTGCTTTGTAAGCATCTTCTGGACCATTGATGACCCCTTCTTTTGGTCCTGGATCACCCATCAAATCTTTTCTATAATTATTCGTTGGATCTGCATGTCCACCAGTGGTTGCAATAGATTTACCAGCAGTATAAATTCTTGGACCAACAACATATCCTTTTTGAATGGCTTTTCTTAAAGCAATGTTGACGCCTGAGCCACCTAAATCACGCACCGAAGTAAAACCAGCCATCAAATCTCTTTCTACCAAGCGCAATGCCCCATAAGCTACATCCACATCGTTTTGTGTAAAGCCATCCAAATATCTGTTGGGGCTGGTTTCATTTTCAACGTGTACATGCATATCCATTAAACCAGGCATTACGGTACTATTTTTTAAATCAACAGTTTTGTCGTTGGAACCTGCTTTTGTATAGCCATCCAATACCTCCACAATTTTATTTCCTTCCACTACAATGGTTTTTTCTTTTAACACTTTCAAGTGTTCCACATCAATTAATTGGCCACAATACAAATAGGTTTTTTGAGCCTGAGCAGCAAAGAAGCAGCTCGCCAAAACTAGAGAAATAATAAATGAACGCATCGTATAATTATTTAGAAAATAAATATACAAAAAAACCTCCGCCTTATACAGGGGAGGTTTTAATTTATTGGGCGATAACTCGAATTGGATACTTACTTATTAGGCTGTGGGGTATAACGTAAATAAGGTTTAACAATATTTAACCCCTTAGGAAATTTCACCAAAGCGTCCTCAGTTTTGATAGCTGGTACTACAATGACGTCTTCGCCCTCTTTCCAATTGGCTGGTGTTGCCACGCTATAATTGGCAGTCAATTGTAAAGAATCAATTACCCTTAATACCTCCACAAAATTTCTTCCTGTAGAAGCGGGATAAGTAAGGGTTAATTTAATTTTCTTGTCTGGTCCAATAATAAATAAAGAACGAACTGTGAAAGTTTCAGAAGCATTTGGATGAATCATGTCATAGGCATGGGCAATAGACTTGTCTTCATCTGCAATAATGGGGAACCCCACTGTTACATGTTGTGTTTCATTGATGTCATCGATCCATTTTTTATGACTCTCTACACCATCCACACTCAGCGCCAATACTTTTACATTGCGTTTGGCAAATTCTTCTTGCAATGCAGCAGTACGACCCAATTCGGTGGTACACACGGGTGTAAAATCTGCAGGATGAGAAAATAATATTCCCCAACTTTCTCCTAAATAATCATGAAAACTAAGGTCGCCAATACTTGTTTTGGCTTTGAAATCGGGTGCGATATCGCCTAATCTTAAACTCATATAATTGTGTTTTTTAGAATAAAAAAACAAAGATATGTTATTTCTACTAAATTAGTAGACTTTAATAAAGATATATTTTTTTATTAAAAATGAACCCACTTTTATTTGCTAGGTTGTTCGGCGCTATAGAGCTCTAATAGCCCATCGGGAAGTTCCACAGTAACTGTTTTTTTAACATGATCCACCCCTTTTAAACTTTCTTCATGCAGAGGGATATAGGCTTCTTGGCCTTGATAAAGAATGGTAACCAATAATTGATGAGGTTGTTCTATCACTTCTTGAATCACCCCAATGCTTTTGCCTTTTTCTTGAACGGTATAGCCCATCAAAGCCAAGGGTGAACTCTTATTCACTAATTTTTGAAAATCTACTTGAGGCAACCAAACCTTTTTTCCAATAAGTACAGCAGTTGCCTCCCTTGTAGCAATGCCTTCGATTTGCAGATGCGTCAAGGTTTCCGTTTTAGCATTGGCAGACAAAATAAAATAAGGTATAAAACTGGAGGTATTTTTTTCAATAAATAAAGTAGTAATTCCTTTAAAAGAAATGGGCTTCCCTAAAGCATGTTCTAATATGACCTGCCCCGTTACCCCATGTGCAGCGACCATTTTACCAATGTGTACGTAATCGTTCATCTACAAATTTAAATCTTTTATCGCAGAGCTGGAGGCTCATTAAAAAACCCCAGCTTCCATAAGGAAACCAGGGTTTTAAAGCTATGTTAATTAAAAATTATTCAGCGGGTGTTTCTGTTGCTTCTGCAGCAGGTGCTTCAGGAGCTTCGGCTACTGGAGCAGCTTCTTCTACTGGTGCTTCTACTACTTCAGCTACTTTTTTAACAACAGGTACATACACTTTTTTAGCAGCTTGTGCTTTTTTGTGCGTGTCATTGGTGCTAGCCATTTTTGCTTCATGCTCTGCATACCAAGTTTGGAACTTAGCCATTGCTGTTGCATCATCAAACAATCCTAATTTAACTCCACGTAGTAAGTGCTTTAAATAAAGTACTCCTTTGTAAGATAAAATGTTGTGCACTGTGTCTGTAGGAACAGCTCCTTTGTTTAACCACTCTAAAGCTTTTTGACGATCTAATTGAATCGTCGCAGGAACTGTTAAAGGATTGTAAGTACCAATTTTTTGGATGAATTTACCATCTCTTGGTGCGCGTCCGTCGGCTACTACTATAAAGTAGAAAGGCCTTTTTTTACTACCATGACGCTGTAGTCTGATCTTTACTGCCATGTTAAATAGAAATTTATTGGCGTTATTAAATAGGGTTAACTGGGTGCAAATATAGGAGAAAGGGCAACAGCATGCAAATTTATCCTAAAAAATATTGATTATCAATGACTTATCTTCTTAATCCTGGCATTTTACCCCCCATTGGACCCCCTGGCATAGACCCACTCATTTGCTTCATCATCTGCTTCATTTGGTCAAATTGCTTAATAAATGCATTGATTTCACCAAGGTCTTTGCCGGCACCTTTGGCAATTCTTTGTTTTCTGCTAGGATTTAACAAATCGGGATTGCGTCTTTCCACCACCGTCATCGATTGAATAATGGCTTCTACTCCTTTAAAAGCATCGTCTTTAATATCTATGTCTTTTAAACTTTTACCCATGCCTGGAATCATGCCCATTAAATCTTTTAGATTCCCCATTTTTTTTATCTGTTGAATTTGAGATAAAAAATCTTCAAAGTCAAATTGATTCTTGCGAATTTTTTTCTCTAATTTTTTGGCTTCTGCTTCATCATATTGCGCTTGTGCTTTTTCTACCAAGGAAGTAATATCCCCCATGCCTAAAATTCTTTGCGCCATCCGCTCTGGATAAAAAATATCCAAGGTTTCCATTTTCTCTCCACTGCTCATAAACTTGATGGGCTTATTTACAGTATACTTAATAGAAAGCGCTGCACCTCCTCTGGTATCTCCATCTAATTTGGTTAATACCACTCCAGTAAAATCTAGTCGATCGTTGAAAGCCTTTGCTGTATTGACTGCATCTTGACCAGTCATGGCATCTACTACAAATAAAATTTCTTGAGGTTGAATGGCATTTTTAATATTAGCCACTTCATTCATCATCAATTCATCCACGGCCAATCGACCAGCCGTATCTATAATAATTACATTTTTGTTGTTTGCTTTTGCAAATGCAATGGCATTTTGTGCAATAGATACGACCTCCTTATTCTCGGGTTCTACAAATATAGAAACCCCCACTTGTTCTGCTAATATTGTTAATTGATCCATGGCAGCAGGACGATAAATATCGGCAGCCACCAATAAAGGAGATTTTTTTTGCGCTTTTAAATAAGCAGCTAATTTTCCAGAAAAAGTAGTTTTACCTGAACCTTGCAAACCTGCCACTAAAATAATACTTGGGCTTTTAGACAAATCCAACATAGAAGCCTCTGCACCCATTAAAGCAGTCAATTCATCTTGCACAATTTTTGTCATCAATTGTCCAGGACTAATCGCATTGATTACTTTTTCGCCAATGGCTTTTTCTTTAATACTATCGGTGAATTCTTTGGCAATTTTAAAATTAACATCTGCATCTAACAATGCTTTGCGAATGTCTTTTAAAGTATTGGCCACATTCAATTCGTTAATCCTCGCCTGACCTTTCAGGTGTTTAAACGCGGATTCTAATTTTTCACTCAAACTATTAAACATACAACTACATTAAGGGCAGCAAAGATAAGCGAACCTATTTTGTGAAACACCACATTTCATCAAGTATAAATACTTTATTTAAGGGGTTATTTAGGAACCTTCATTTTTGCTTTAAATAATTGACTTACAGTACTTTATAGCAATTTTAATACCAATTTAACTTTGTCTTGACAGATTGTTAACTAATAAAGAATAAAAAATACTTGGAACATACCCTTTATTTAATATTATTGCACTTAACGAATCAATAATAAAGAGGAGCTAGTTATATATGAGTAAGAAACAATTGTTTACACTTGAATTTCCAGTAAGATGTTCACCGAATATACTTTTTGAATTTCTATCCACCGCATCGGGTTTACAAGAATGGTTTGCAGACAAAGTGGATGAATGGGAAAACGTTTTTAGTTTTTCTTGGAATGGTGGCGTACCGGATAAGGCAGAATTATTGGACCAAGAGCCAGATAAATTCATCAGATTTAAATGGTTGCACGGTGAAAAAAATGAGTACTTTGAATTTAGAATAGAAAAAACTGAAATTTCTAATCAAACTATTTTAATCGTGAAAGACTTTGCTGAGAAAAATGAAATTAAAGACCAAAGTAGGCTTTGGGAATATCAGATCAAAGAACTCTTTCATCGCATTGGTAGTTAGCACTACAACGCATTGTTCAAAAAATTAGACATACTAATTCTTAAGGCTTTCATTGGCCCTTTTTTGGCAGCACTCACTATTTCAACTTTTGTGCTGACCATGCAATTCTTTTGGCTATACATTGACGATTTGGTTGGAAAAGGCTTAGATATTTTAACCATTTTAGAACTCATTGGATTGGTCTCCGTAAGTACCATGACTACTGCGTTTCCTTTGGCTTTGCTTTTTTCATCCATCATGACTTTTGGCAATTTGGGAGAAAGCTTTGAATTAATTGCCATCAAGGCTGCCGGTATCCCACTGGTTCGATTTATGCGGCCCTTATTTATTTTCACTATTTGTTTGTCAGGCATTGCTTTTTTATTTGCTAACAATATCATTCCAGTTACGCAAATGAAACTAAGTAATTTGAAGTATGAAATTATTGTAGCCAAGCCAGCTATAGATTTGAAGGAAGGTGTTTTCTATGACAAGATAGATGGTTATGTAATCAAGCTTGGGAAGAAAGAACGCAATGACAGCGTGATGCACAACATCGTCATTTTTGAAAAAAAATATGGCTTACAAGATAATTTTATCATGGCAGACAGAGGCGTAATGCGAGTGGCCCCTAATAAAAAGTTTTTAGAGTTTGTTATGTTTAACGGATGGCGTTATCAAGAAAGAGGGGGCAGAGGCACGACCAATACTGAATTTACCAGACTTTATTTTAAAGAATATAAAAAAGTATTCGATTTGAAAAGTTTTGGAATGAATAAAAACAATGAAAATATTTACGACCCAAAAATGTTGAGTGTTCGACAACTGGGTCATGCGATAGATTCCCTCCAAAACAAAGACAGTTTCTATGTAAAAAAAGTGACAACCGAAGTGGCTCCCTATCTTCGATTTCTTGTGTATAAAGATAGCAACCAGCTTTTTGTAGCACAAAAAAACAAACCACTCGTAACCAATTTTAATCAAATTGTTCCAGATTCTTTATTGAGCTCCGTTGGCGAATCGGCCAGTTATAAGTTTCCCGCCATTCAAACAAGTATGCTGTTGCTGAACGAAGTTTATTTACAGAACCAATATTCAACTTCTTTGCACGCGATTGAATGGCATCGTAAGTTCACTTTGTCTTTTGCCTGCATGGTTCTTTTTTTAATTGGTGCGCCCTTGGGTGCTATCATTAGAAAAGGAGGATTGGGCACACCCTTAATTTTAGCTATTATATTTTTTGTAGTCTTTTTCTTGCTCAATAATTTTGGTGAAAAATTTGCAAAATCAGGCGAATGGACTGTTTATTTTGGCATGTGGATGTCATCGGCAGTATTGATCCCCATTGGGTTGTTTTTAACCTTCAAAGCCATGCGTGATTCACAATTGTTTAATCAGGAATTTTACTACCGTCTTTTAAACCCAATTAAGGTAACTTTACGCAAGTACTTTAAAAAATAAAATCTTATGCAAAATCGTCGCCAATTTATTAAATCATCAGGTAAAGCAAGCATTGCCATTGCTACCTTACCCATCATTTCAAAAATGAGTCCTGCAACCTCTGTAATGGCATCTGAATACCAACAACAACCCTTGCCCTATGCATATGCAGCTTTAGAACCTGCTATAGATGCGTTGACCATGGAAATTCATTATACCAAACACGCAGCAACTTATGCAAAAAATTTAGCAGATGCTTGCGTTGCAGAAAAAGTGGATAGTACGATTACGAGCTTAACTGATTTACTAAAAAATATTTCGCATTATTCTCCAAAAATGAGAAACAATGCAGGTGGCCATTATAACCATGAACTTTTTTGGCAATTAATGAAACCCACTCCTGCCAAGGCTCCTACTGGCGCATTGGCCGAGGCCATCACAAAAACATTTGGCTCATTGGACGCTTTTAAAACCACGTTTGGCGATGCAGCAAAAGCAAGATTTGGAAGTGGCTGGGCCTGGTTGCTGGTGAAATCTGATGGCAGCTTAGCAGTAAGCTCTACGCCTAATCAAGACAATCCGTTAATGGACATGGCAGAAACCAAAGGCACGCCTATTGTAGGATTGGATGTTTGGGAACATGCTTATTATTTAAAATACCAAAACAAACGTCCCGATTACATTAACGCTTGGTGGAACCTAGTAAATTGGGAATTTGCGCAAAAAAAATATGCAGAGGCCATCACAAAAAAATAATTCCAACGTGCCTTATTCTAAACAAAATTTGAAACTTCAATATTTTGTAACAGCTTTAACCATTGTTGTTTTTTTACTTAAAGTAGTTACTTATGTTTTGACGCACTCTTTGTCGGTGTTATCAGACACTCTTGAAAGTGTAGTAAACATTGTGGCCACCTTAGTAGGATCCTATAGTTTGTTTATTGCTTCCAAGCCCAAGGACAAAGATCATCCATACGGTCATGGTAAAGCCGAATTCGTATCTGCTGCATTTCAAGGAAGTTTAATCGTTGGCATAGGCTGTTTAATTATTTATAAAGCCATAGACAGTTTTATTCATCCTGTCAGCTTACACAATCTCGACAATGGAATATGGTTATTGGCACTCATAGCAGTCATTAATTTAGTAACTGCCCTTGTCCTAAATCGTATTGGCAAAAAAAATAAATCATTGGCTATATTGTCTTCGGGGAAATTATTTAAAATTGATTTTTTCACAACGGCATCCGTAGCCATTGGAATTGTATTATTACTCATTACAGGTTATCAAAAAATTGACGCCTTTATTGCCCTACTTTTAGGCATCTACGTAATTTATGATGGCTACAAAATTGTAAGACAATCCCTCGCAGGCATTATGGACGAGGCGGACATGGAATTATTGGAAGAAGTAATTGCTGAAATCAATTTATCCAGAAATTCAAAATGGATTGACCTTCATAACTTAAGAGTTATTAAATATGGCTTGATGATGCATATAGATTGCCATTTAACTGTGCCTTGGTATTATAATGTAAACCAAGCACATGAAGCGGTGGATGATTTTACCCAACTCATTAAAAATAAATTTGGCGCCAGTGTGGAGTTTTATATTCATACAGATGGCTGTATGCCTTTTAGTTGCCCTATTTGCACCATAAAAGAATGTGAAAAAAGAAAAGCACCCTTTGAAAAAAGATTGGATTGGAATTTAGAAAATGTATTGCTAGATAGTAAGCATCAATTGGCATAAACAAGAACAACATTAAATTTTATTTTAAAAAAATTATAACATATGAAAGTCTGGTCCGAATATCAACAAGCAAATAAGGAGCGTTTTTTAGAAGAACTGTTAACATTATTGCGCATTCCAAGCATTAGTGCAAAAACCGAAAACAATGCCGATATGGTGGCCTGCGCAAAAGCAGTGGAACAATCTCTTAAAGAGGCAGGCGCCCCCATCACCAAAATTTATGAGACCGAAGGGCATCCCATTGTGTATGCCGAAATAAATGTAGACCCTAGTTTTCCAACGGTATTGGTCTATGGCCATTACGATGTGCAGCCTGCAGAGCCTTTGGAATTATGGCACAGCAGTCCTTTTGATCCCACCATCAAAGATGGTAAAATATTTGCACGAGGATCTTGCGACGACAAAGGTCAATTTTATATGCACGTAAAGGCATTAGAATTAATGACCAAAACCAACACCCTATGCACCAATATTAAATTCATCATTGAGGGGGAAGAAGAAATAGGCAGTCCCAATTTAGCCAGTTTTGTAAAAACACATACCAATTTACTAAAAGCAGATGTCATATTAATTAGTGATACTGCTATGATAAGTATGGACACTCCTTCTATTGATATTGGCGTAAGAGGCTTAACGTATATTGAATTAGAAGTGACAGGACCCAATCGTGATTTGCACAGTGGTGTGTATGGCGGTGCCGTTGCCAACCCCATTACTATTTTATCAAAAATGATTGCTTCCTGCCATGACGAAAACAACCACATTACCATTCCTGGTTTTTACGATGATGTGATTGAAAGCACTACAGCAGAAAGAAAAAAAATGGCCGAAGCACCCTTTGATGAAAATGAATTTAAAACCGACTTAGGCATACAAAATGTTTGGGGTGAAAAAGGATATAGTACCAATGAAAGAACTGGGATTAGACCTACATTAGAAGTCAATGGCATCTGGGGTGGTTATACAGGCGAAGGTGCTAAAACAGTTTTGCCATCCAAAGCATTTGCAAAAATATCTTGTAGGTTGGTACCCAATCAATCTTCAGAAAAAATAACTGAAATGGTATTGGCTTATTTTAAAAAAATAGCGCCAGCCAATATCACCGTGCATGCTTTTGAACACCATGGTGGAGAACCCTATATTACGCCAATTGATTCACACGAATACCAAAGTGCAGCAAAAGCCATTGCTACCACTTTTGGCAAAGAACCTATTCCTGTTCGTGGAGGTGGAAGTATTCCTATTTGTTCTTTGTTTGAAAAGGAATTGGGATTGAAAATTGTATTTATGGGTTTTGGTTTGGACAGTGATAATTTACATAGCCCAAATGAAAAATACGACATCGTCAATTTTTACAAAGGCATTGAAACCATTCCTTATTTCCATCAATTTTTTGCAGACAAAAAAGCATAAACCATGAAAGGGCCTGTGGTTGTAAAAACGGAGAAACAAAAAGTAAGATTAGACAAATACCTCTGGTCTATTCGTGTTTTTAAAACCAGGAGTCAAGCCACAGAAGCCATAGATAAGGGACGCGTAAAAATGAAAGGGGAATCGGTAAAAGCTTCTCGTAATGTAGTGGTCGGAGATGAATATGAAGCCAGGACAGAACATAAAAATTGGGTAATTAAAGTAACTCAAATATTGGAATCTAGAATGGCCTATGCAGAAGCCATTAAATACTATGAAGACCTTACCCCTATTGAGGAACTAGAAAGAGTTAGACAAGTAGCAGCTACTTTCCAAACTGGAAAACGCTTAAGTAAAATTGGAAGGCCTACCAAAAAAGACCGACGCGATTTAGGCGAATTATTAGATTAACTTTGCATCATGACCATTGAAATTTTAACGGTATTGCCTGAATTATTGACCAGCCCCTTTGAACATAGTATTATGAAAAGGGCGCAGGAAAAAGGATTGCTTACTATCAAGTTGCATACCCTAAGAAAATGGGCCATCAACAAACATGGACAGGTAGATGATTACCAATATGGAGGTGGTGCTGGTATGGTGATGATGTGCGAACCTTTAGCGAATGCCATTGACGAATTGCAAGCCGAAGGAAAATTTGATGAAATTATTTTTTTAACGCCCGACGGAAAAACATTGGATCAAAAAGATGCGAATACCCTTTCTTTAAAAAATAGAATACTGCTTATTTGCGGTCATTACAAGGGCATCGATCAAAGAATAAGAGAACTCTATGTGACTCGTGAAATTTCCATTGGAGATTATGTATTAAGTGGTGGTGAATTAGCGGCAGCTGTTTTAGTGGACGCCATTGGCAGAATTATTCCGGGAGTATTGAATGATGAAACATCGGCCTTAACCGATTCCTTCCAGGACAATTTATTAGCCCCTCCTGTGTATTCAAGACCAGCCAACTTTAGAGGGCTTGAAGTACCGCCCATCTTACTTACTGGTGATCCCAAAAAAGTAGAACAGTGGAGACAGGAACAAGCTCAAGCTCGAACACAAGAACGCCGCCCCGATCTATTAAAAGGAGAATAGTCCTTTTGTCCCATTTTTTACAAAATTTCCGTAACTAAATAACGATGTATTAATTACATAAAGGATATTTGCACCCTTATGAGCAAAATGCGCTTTGTATTTATTTTAAACCTACTTTATACAATTGGGCATTTGAATGCGCAAAGCATTACCAATTATCAAAAAGATTTTGAATATAATATTCAACCAACTACAAAACCTGTTGTATTGGATGGGATCTTAGATGAACCCATTTGGAAATCGGCATTAGTTGCCAAGGACTTTACAAAAAAATATCCAAATAATATAGGTGCTCCAAAACAACTAACAGAAGTGTTAAGCACCTATGATGACAAAAATATTTATTTTGCTTTTAAAGTATATTCTAAAGAAGAACAAATCGTTAAAAGTTTAAAAAGAGATATTGGCTATGATGGAAGTGACGGTGTTGCAATTGTACTAGATCCATTAAATCAAAAAACAAATGGATTTCTATTTGTTGTCACCGCAAAAAATGTTCAATCCGAAGATCAACTCACTACCAATAGTGACGATAAATTAAGCTGGAGTTGGGACACCAAATGGAGTTCTGCAACTAAAATGTATGCAGGCTATTGGATTGCTGAAATTGCCATCCCATTAAAATCTTTAAGGTACAATGACAAGCAAACCTTTTGGGGGGTTAATTTTTTAAGATCCGATATGCAAAGCAATGAATACAGTGCTTGGACCAAAGTACCTCCTAGTTTTAAATCCTATGACTTAGGCTATGATGGTGTGCTTATTTGGCCAACCGCGCCTCCTAAAACAAAAAGCAATAAAATTATACTGCCTTATATCACTGGCAATGCAACCACTGATGATGAAAATGGAAAATTACTTCAAAACACAGGCAACGCCGGATTTGATGCCAAACTAACTTTAAACTCATCGTTAAATTTAGATGTAACAGTCAATCCAGATTTTTCTCAAGTGGAAGTTGATCAATTGGTAACCAACCTTACCCGATTCAATATTTTTTTACCAGAAAAAAGGTCCTTTTTTTTAGAGAACGCCGATTTATTTTCAAGTTTTGGCAACCCCATTTTTCATCCTTTTTATTCGAGAACCATTGGACTAGATAAAGACGCAAGCCCTATCCCCATATTAATGGGAGCAAGGCTTTCAGGTAATTTAAACGCTTCTACTAGAATAGGTATGATGGACATACAAACAGGTGCAAAAGGCGCCTATTCTCCAGAAAATTTTTCAGCCTTTACCATTCAGAAAAGATTTTGGCAGCGATCTGTTGTGAAAACATACTACTTAGATAGAGAAAATTTTATGTCCGCTGCGGATGCGAAAAAAAATCCTTTGGATCAATATGGAAGAAATGCAGGACTAAGTTTATTGTTGTCTAATAATGAAGGAACTAAAAAAGCAGAAATAAATTTTCACCAATCTTTCAAGCCAACGATCAATAACCAAGATGCTTATTTTGAAGCAAATGTTTCCCGCACTATTGGAGATTGGAATCTATTACAAGAAATTGGGAATGTTGGGAAAAACTATTACACCGATATGGGCTATGTTCAAAGAATTGATAATTACGATGCATTAAGAGATACCACCATTCGAGTAGGTTTTAAAAATTCCTATACGAATATTTCTAAAAGAATTTACCTATCGCAAAGCAAATTTGGAAGAATCCAAGTTGGATTAGAAAACTTTCTTGTATTCAATCCAGATAATACATTTAGTGAAAATGATGCCACTTTAAAAATTAGTGCCGAATTAAAAAATAGCTCGGGCTATATAGTCAATTTATCCAATACAAGTTTGAATTTACTGTATCCCACAAAGCCGGGAGATGGTATCCCATTGCCAACAGGTAAATATGCGTATAGTCAAATTAACTTGATGTACTATTCAGATATGCGTAAGCAATTTAGTTGGAATAGTATGTTTACAGTAGGCCAATATTACAACGGAAGCCTGGCTGGTGTTGGAGCAGGGATTATATGGAGAAACCAACCACATTTAACCCTGTCACTCAATGCGGAAGTGGATAAAATTCAATTGCCTAAGCAATACGGTAACAACGATTTAATATTAATAGCGCCAAAATTCGAGTACAACTTTAGCACCCAAGTTTTTTGGACCACTTTTGTACAGTACAATACACAAACCAACAACTTCAATATCAATAGCCGCTTACAATATAGATACAAGCCTATGAGCGACTTCTTTTTGGTATATACCGATAATTATTATACCGACCCGATGCTTAAAAATAAAAATAGAGCCCTTATCTTTAAGTTCAATTACTGGTTTAATCTATAACCAACTTACTTATGGAAGCCCCTTTCAAAATTGAAGGACAATATGTAGACATTGTTGGAAAAAATATTTTTCCCGCGGCAGTAAGCATTAACCAAGGATGCATCACTGCTATTGAACCTATTGATGCTGCGCCACAAGTTTTTTTACTTCCCGGTTTTATAGATGCCCATGTGCATATTGAAAGTAGTATGCTTGTTCCAAGTTCCTTTGCCCGATTAGCAGTTATTCATGGTACTATTGGCACCATTAGTGACCCACATGAAATAGCCAATGTTTGTGGGGTAGAAGGTGTGCATTATATGATTGACAACGGGAAAAAAGTACCCTTTCATTTTTTCTTTGGCGCTCCCAGCTGTGTACCTGCCACTACTTTTGAAACAGCAGGTGCTGCTATTAAGAGTGATGCTGTTGCTGCCTTATTAGCGAACAAGGATATTTACTATTTAAGTGAAATGATGAATTTTCCTGGCGTACTTTTTAATGACGAAGAAGTCATGAAAAAAATTGCTGCAGCACATAAAGTGGGAAAGCCAGTAGACGGTCATGCCCCTGGACTCAGAGGTGAAGAAGCAAAAAAATATATTGAAGCAGGTATTAGTACCGATCATGAATGTTTTACCAAAGAAGAAGCTTTAGACAAGCTTTCTTATGGTATGAAAATATTAATAAGAGAAGGCAGTGCGGCAAAAAACTTTGAGGCCTTATATGAATTGTTAGACGAACAGCCCAATAGCATCATGTTGTGCAGCGATGACAAACATCCTGATAGTTTATTGGAAGGACATATCAATGATTTATGTGCAAGAGCTGTAGCAAAAGGGATTGACAAGTTCCATGTATTAAAAGCGGCTTGTATCAATCCAGTAAAACATTATCAACTACCAACAGGCTTATTTCAAGTAGGTGACCCTGCCAATTTTATTGTCGTAAAAGATTTGATAGATTTTAAAGTAGTGCAAACATTTATCCAAGGAGAAAAAGTGGCGGAAAATGGACTATCGCTTATTCCAATGATTCATGAAACAACCATTAATCAATTTAATGCGCTTCCTATTGTAGTAAAAGATATAAAAATAAACGCAGCCAACTATCCGCAACAAAACGGACGCATTCCAGTGATAGAAGCCATCGATGGACAATTGATAACGAATTGCTTGTGGGAGGAAGCGAGTAAAAATAAAGATGAATTAATAGCCAATGTCCATCATGATATTTTAAAAATGGTCGTTTACAACAGGTACCATGCAGCAGCTCCTAAAATGGCTTTTATAAAAAACTTTGGTTTTACCACCGGAGCCATCGCCTCTACGGTAGCCCATGACAGTCATAATATTATTGCAGTGGGCGTCACAGACGAAGAAATAGTGGCTGCTATAAATGCAGTGATTCAAGAACAAGGAGGCATAAGTTGCGTTCGAGGTTCCGCCACAAAAGTACTTGGGCTTCCTGTAGCGGGGTTGATGAGTGTCGAAGATCCTTATCAGGTAGCAGCTGCCTATACCGACATTGATAGGATGGCCAAAGCCTTGGGCAGTACTTTAGGTTCGCCCTTTATGACCTTAAGTTTTATGGCCTTGTTGGTGATTCCGCACTTAAAATTGAGCGACAAAGGCCTGTTTGATGGAGCTGCCTTTAAATTATTTTAAAATTGCCCGCAAGAAACTTAGATTTGAAAAAATAATAGACGCATGGTTCATCATTTAAGCGAAAAGCACAGTTTAATCAGCAATTGGATTGCAGAAATTAGAGACATCAGCATCCAAGGAGATCGCATGCGCTTTAGACGCAATTTGGAAAGAATTGGCGAAGTGGCTGCTTATGAAATGAGCAAGCTAATGCCTAGTATGGTCCAACAAACCACTACCCCATTGGGCATACATGCTTCTAAGGTATTGGCCGAACAACCAGTGTTGGCGACCATCTTAAGAGCTGGTTTGCCCTTGCATCAGGGCATGCTTAATTATTTTGACAAAGCCGATAACGCTTTTATTTCTGCCTATAGAAAACACCATGACAATGGAAGTTTTGAAATAAGTATTGAATATTTAAGTTGCCCCGATTTAAACAACAGAGTACTTATTGTTAGTGATCCAATGTTGGCTACTGGAGCTTCTTTAGTGCAAACCATTCAAGCCATCACTAAAAAGCACCAACCCAAAGAAATCCATATTGTAGTTGCCATAGCAAGTAAAAAGGGAATAGAAACGGTGGAAGCTGCCTTGGGTAAAAACATTCCCATTTGGTGTGGAGACATTGATGATTCCTTAAATGACAAAAGCTATATTATACCAGGCTTAGGAGATGCAGGTGATTTGGCATATGGAACCAAAATACAGTCCTAAAAGACTAGTTCGTATATTTACTACAAAAGGAAACCTTGCTTAAAGAACTCATTTTAGCCATTCGTGCTTACTTTAGCGCACATCGTTTTATTCTACAGCATCAATTGTGGAAGTGGATGATTGTTCCAGGTATTTTATATGCATACTTATTTGTAGTAGGCATGAATTATTTTAGTCAATCGTCTAGCTTTTTTATTGAATCCATTATATTAAGAACAGGATTAAAATCTTGGGTAGATACTTTAAGCAACGACTTGCTTGGATTTTTTATTACCATGGGCAGCTTTTGGTTGTGGTTTACTTTGCTCTTGTTTTATTTCGCTTTGTTTAAATACCTTTTTTTAATGTTGTTCGCGCCCTTTTTTGCGTATTTGCATTTGCGTATAGATGCCATTCAAAAAAATATTCCTTATGTTTTTAATAGCAACGTCTATCGAAAATTAATAACAAGGGCCTTATTGTTAAATGTAACCAATCTACTTTGGCAAACTGTTTATTTAATTCCCATTGTCATCATTTGCACCTTACCCATCATTGGATGGTTTACGCCCATTTTTACCATACTCATCGAATGTTATTTTTTAGGTGCAGCTATGTTAGATTACAGCTTGGCATCAGAGCATAAAAATAAAGTGGCTGCTGCAGCATATGTAAACAACCACAAAGGATTGCCTATAGGAAATGGATTGATTTTTTATCTACTCCATTTTATTCCCATACTAGGTTGGATCACAGCCCCATTTTATTCTTTAATTGCCGCGCAATTAAATACACTAGAAGTTAAAGACAACGCATAATGAAAACAGGAGCCGTCTATTTATTGCCCATGGTTTTGCACGAAGAAGGTTTTGAAGCATTGCCAGCCGATGTCGTAAAATGGATTCAGCAATGCGATGCCTTTTTTGTTGAAGAAGAAAAAACAGCAAGGCGTTTTTTTAAAAAGCTATGGAAAGAGATGGTGATAGACAATTACATTTGGCATCCCATTCATAAAGTGGAAGCAGAACAAATAAAAGCTTTTACGCAATTATTAAAACAAGGAAAAAATATTGGTATCTTATCTGAAGCGGGTTGCACTGGCATTGCCGATCCGGGTCAATTGTTGGTGGCTGCTGCGCAAGAAATAGGCGCTATCGTAAAACCTTATGTTGGTCCTTCCTCCATCTTATTGGCTTTAATGGCCAGTGGTATGAATGGAAACTTATTTCAATTTCATGGTTACTTACCTATTGATGCATTGGAGCGCAAAAATAAAATACAAGCCTTAGAATCCGATAGTTTAAAAAGGTCCTGCACCCAACTTTTCATAGAAACGCCTTACCGCAATAATCAATTATTAGAAGCCATTCTACAAAATTGTCATCCCAATACCCGACTTTGTATAGGGGTAGACATTACGGCTCCAAATGAAGTAATCAGAACCGAAACCATAGCATATTGGAAAAATAACAAGCCCGAACTACATAAAAAATTAGTTATTTTTTTATTGGGCAAATAAATCTATTTATAGCGGCAAGGTATTAGCCGAAAAAAAATCTTTTGTATTTTGTAGTAAGATGCAAAATGGAAAAGTCAATAGCCCATTGGAAAGCTGCGCATCCTTTGTTATTTGTTTCAGCAACACTCCTTGCGGGTATTTTATTGGCCAAGTTCTTTTTTCAAAATAAAATTCAGCCCAGCTATGCCATAGCCATCATCGGTATTGGATGGCTGCTGCTTCAAGCCACCCTGTTTTTTCCACTACCTAGCTGGCATAGAGGTTTGCTGCTTGTACTTGTTTTATTATCCTGGGGTGTTGCCATTTGTATAGCAACTCAAGAAAAAAATTTAATGCAGCTGCCTTATCCAAAATCTTGGGTTGTATTTTGTAGAAACTGGGTCATTCAAAAAATAAATGCAACTATTATTTCTACCGAAGCCAATGGATTTGCACTGGCATTGCTTTTAGGCGTCAAATCCGATTTAAACAAAGAATTATTGCAAGCCTATACTCAATTGGGCATCATTCATATTGTAGCCATCAGTGGTATGCATTTAGAAATTATTTTTAAAAACTTAACCCGTATCACACAATGGATGCCAAGAAGAAAAATATTTTTATTGTTAGAGCTCTTCCTAGTATTAGCAGGCGTCTGGTTGTATACTTTAATGGCTTTTGGAAGTCCTTCCATTGTAAGAGCCAGTGTATTTTTTAGTATCTATTTTATAGGCAAGTTTTTACAGCAAAGCCATTTTACACTCAATACCATTGCGGGAGGCATCTTAATTTTATTATTATTAGATGTAAAAGACATTGGAAATATAGGTTTACAATTGTCCTATGGAGCGGTACTTGGCATCCATTTATTTTATCCCCTTTTACATAAAATGTTGCCCATGGACAATCCATTGATGTCTTTTTTATGGAGTAATTTATGTGTGAGTTTTGCAGCACAGTTATTGACTTTGCCCATTTTGGTGTACCACTTTCATCAAATAGCCAATTTGGTTTTGGTAAGTAACTTGATCATGGTCCCATTAAGTAATATTTTACTATATAGCTTGATGCTTTTGGTTATATGCCCTTCCTGGCTAGGCCTTGCTCATTTATTGGGCGGATGGATTCAAAACTATATTTTATGGATCAATGCTTGTATTCACTCTTTATATACCCTGCCTATAAGCAATAGTATTCAAATACATTTTGACGCCATTCAAATGACCCTTTATTATGCAGTCTTATGGTTCTTGTACAGTTGGCTTTATAAGCAAGCCTCTAAATACTTAGTTTATCTTTTAATGCTGTTTGTTGGCTATAGGCTGCTAAAGTTATTCAGTCCGGTTTAGTTTTTGTGGAAAAGCTGCGCACACAAAAAATATAGAACATAGTACCTTTGAATATGGAAAAGAAAATCAAATCGGCACTTATTTCGGTTTTTTACAAAGATGGTCTAGCGCCACTTGCAAAAACATTACAAGCACAAAATATTACGATTTACTCAACAGGAGGAACGCAAAAGTTTTTAGAAGATTTAGGCATCCCTTGTATTGGAGTAGAAACGGTGACCGGCTACCCATCCATCTTAGGGGGTCGGGTAAAAACATTGCATCCTAGTATATTTGGTGGCATTTTAGGAAGAAGGTATGAGCAACAAGATTTGAATGAAATGGAACAGTACAAAATTCCTGCATTAGATTTAGTAATTGTAGATCTGTATCCGTTTGAAGAAACCCTTAAAAGCACTGATGAAGAAAAACTAATTATAGAAAAAATAGACATTGGTGGCCCTTCCATGATTCGAGCTGCTGCAAAAAATTTCAGAGACTTGGTAGTGATAGCTGCCAAAGACGATTATGCCAAATTAAATACTATCTTAATTCAACAACAAGGCAGTACCCAATTGGAACAAAGAAAAGCCTTTGCTGCTAAAGCTTTTGAGGTAGTTATGCAGTATGACATTGCCATTAGCGATTATTTTAACCCAGGTAAAATTTTAAGATATGGAGAAAATCCACATCAAGTAGCTACTTTTTATGGGCATTTAGAAAATTGGTTTACTCAATTGCATGGAAAAGAATTATCATACAATAATTTAGTAGATGTAGATGCAGCCATTGCTTTGATTGGCGAATTACCAAAAACCAGTTTTGCCATTATCAAACATACCAACGTATGTGGGGTAGCACAAAGGAATACGGTATTTGAAAGCTGGCAAGCTGCTTTAGCAGGCGACCCTGAAAGTGCTTTTGGAGGGGTACTTGTAACCAATGCACCTATAGATACCAATACTGCCGAAGCCATACAAGAATTATTTTTTGAAGTATTAATTGCTCCAGCCTTTGAACCTGCAGCGTTGGCTATTTTAACAACCAAGAAAAACAGAGTATTGCTACAACTTACGCCAGGCGTTGCTTTTAATCCAAGTCAAAAGAAATCCATTTTAAATGGAACTTTGGAACAGGGATTGGATCATGGCAATTACACGCAATGGGAGGAAGTGGGTGCAAGGCCATGCACTGCCGCAGAAAAAGAAGATTTAATTTTTGGAAACATTATTTGCAAGCATTTAAAAAGCAATGCGATTGCATTAATAAAGAATAAACAATTGGTAGGAAAAGGCTGCGGACAAACCAGCAGGGTAGATGCGTTAAGACATGCCATAGAAAAAGCCAAACAATTTAGTTTTGATTTAAAGGGCGCCACTTTGGCTTCGGATGCATTTTTCCCTTTTGATGATTGCGTAAGAATTGCACACGAACAAGGCATTGAAGCTTACATACAACCAGGAGGTTCTGTTAGAGACAAAGACAGCGTTGCTTATTGTCAAACCCATGGTTTGGCAATGGTCATGACTCAATTGAGACATTTCAAACATTAAGATCAGCAATAAATAGGCACCCCAAAAAATGGCCAGTCAAAAAAAAGCATACATCGCATTAACCATTACCAGTGTAGTATGGGGAACCACCTGGGTTGCAAGCAAGATGGGTGTTGCACATGTACCTGCTTTTGAATTAGCAAGCATTCGACAATTTATGGGTGGCAGTATTTACGTGGTCTTCTTTTTATTGATGGGCGAAAAATTTCCAACAAGAAAGCAATTTGCTTGGTTGGCTCCTATGGCATTTTTAATGTTTGTTTCTTCTAATGGAATTGCAACTTATGGATTACAATTTATCACTAGTGGCTTGGCCGCTTTAATTGCAGCCTTGTACCCGCTATCAGTGGTCTTGATAGAAAGATATTATTTTAAAGCCATTAAAATAACTCCACAAACCTTACTGGGCTTGTTTTTGGGCTTACTAGGCATTTTATTTATTTTTTACAAAGACAGTTTGCAAGTACACGGCACACACTACTTACTAGGGGTAGCCCTGTCCTCCTTTGCCATGATAACATGGAGTGTAGGTTCGATTATTATGTCCAGAAATAAAATAAATATCAATGCCTACTACTCTATTGGATGGCAAATGTTAATTAGTGCATTTACCATGGGTTTAATCACCATTTTTACTGGAAACTATATTCCAATTCAAGAAATACCTGCTCAAACCTGGGGCGTATTAGCCTACATGGTATTGGGTGGTTCTATTTTGGCTTTTGTTTCTTTTGTTTATAGCATGAAACATTTAAAACCTGCCATAGCAAGTTTGTATGCTTATGTGAATCCCATTGTAGCCATTTGGGTTGGATCGTTATTGCTGAATGAAAAAATGTCTTTAAACAGTATCATAGGTACCATCTCCACCCTAGTGGGTGTATACTTAGTCAACAACAGTTTGAAAAATCAAAAGGATCCCGTAGAAGCCATCGCAGACGCAGATGGTATGTAGTAATCGATTACTTTTTATGTCCTTCTCTCCAAAGCTGATTGAATGTTTTAGTTGGAAAAACCAATGGGGCACGTTGGTTGGTCCAGCCCTTAAACATTTTATTGATCACCCAATTTTTTATGGGTGCATTCCCTTGATTCATTAAAGTACGACTCATTGAAGTTTGCTTCCATATTTTCCAAGCAAATTTTTCTGCAAAATTACTTTCCCCTGCTTCTACAGATTCTTTTCTATTTTCCAATAACAACTCATGTAAGTTGATGCGAACTGGACACACTTCGGTACAATTGCCACACAAACTAGATGCATAACTTAAATGTTTGTAATCGTGCATGCCACTTAAGTGGGGCGTAATCACACTTCCAATAGGGCCACTGTAAGTAGTGTCGTAAGCATGCCCTCCGATATTTTTATAAACAGGACAAGCATTTAAACAAGCGCCACAACGGATACAATACAAAGCTTCTCTACTCGTAGTATTCGCCAATAATTGGGTACGGCCATTGTCTAATAAGATAACAATCATTTCTTCTGGTCCATCGGTTTCATCTGCTTGTCTAGGTCCAGAAATAATACTATTGTAAACCGTTACCTGTTGACCCGTTCCAAAAGTAGCTAAGAGCGGCCAAAATAAACCCAGATCTGTTATAGAAGGAATTACTTTTTCAATGCCCACAATTACGATATGTGTTTTAGGCCAAGAAGCGGAAAGTCGCGCATTGCCTTCGTTTTCGGTAAGCGCAATCCCGCCAATATCTGGAATAATAAAATTGGCACCCGTAACACCAATTTCAGCCTGTACATATTTTTCCCTTAAATTTTTTCTTGCTACCAAGGTTAATTCTTCCGGCGTTAAATTAATATCGGTACCTAATTTTTCATTAAACAACTTCGCTACATCTTCCTTGCTCTTATGCATAGCAGGAGTCACAATGTGATAAGGCGCTTCTCCATCCATTTGTTGAATGTATTCTCCTAAATCTGTTTCAACACTTTCAATGCCTATGGATGCTAAATAATTATTTAAATGAATTTCTTCGGTCACCATACTTTTGCTTTTGACAATAGAATGGCAATTCTTTTCGGCACAAATTTTTCCAATATAATTCAAAGCTTGTTCTGCGTTTTCGGCCCACAAAACCTCGCCTCCTCTTTTTGTTAGTTGTTCTTCAAATTGAATTAAATAAGTATCCAAATGCTCAATGGCTTCCCATTTTCTATTTTTAGCCATTTCTCTGACTCTTTCCAAATCGGTAAATTGCTCTTTCCCTTTTGGAACTACTGCATTGTACTTGCCAATATTAAAATTGATTTTTTTTCTGTGCTCTAAGTCGACCGCTTTGGAAGTACTTTTAGAAAGAAAAGATTTGGCGAAGATGCTTTGCATAAGAACAAAAATAGCTATTTATTCTTAAGATGTTTTGCCGAAGCTTCCAATGCTTCATAAAAAGTTTCCCCATACTTTCTAACAATGGATTCCTTTAAAAATTCATAGGCAGGCACTTTCAATTTAACCCCTAAGGAACAAGCTGCTTTACAAAGGTCTTCTCTGGGTTCATAATTCATGTATTCCATGCTGGGATCGGCCTTGCTTTTTTGAATTTTAATGGGAAACAAATGACAGCTGATGGGCTTTTTCCAAGGAATTTTGCCATCGTTGTAGGCTTGTTCAAAAGCACATTTAATGACACCGGCTTTGTCTCTAAAACCATAGGCACATATTTGACCATTCAAAGTAGGGGTAACCCAACCAAATTCTCGGTCGTATAAAAATTGCCCCACTTGCTTTACTTCCTTGATGCCTTCTTTGGTCATATAAGGTTCCACTAGATCATAATATTCTTTAATAAATTCTTTCTCTTGGTTTTCTAAAGGAGCTCCTGCATCTCCATCTTCACAGCAACCGCCTTTGCATTTGGTTAAATCACAAACAAATTGCTCCTCCACCACCAAATCGCTTACTAAAACAGAATCAATAATAATCATAGTTAAATTTATAAAGTAAAGATAGATTTATTTCCAACGAAATGTATTCACTAAATGCTTCAAATCTTTGTATAAAAAATCATTCACGGGCGCCAAAGAGTCTTCATTGGGTGTCGTATCAAAATAGAGTGCTCCTCTAAAAAAATGAGTAGTGGAGTCGGTTATAAAAAACTGATAACTGGTAGCCACATCGCCTCCAATATGGAAAAAAACACCTTCTACTCCATGTGCATTAGAAAATAAAGAATCGGCAATAGAGCTTGCTTTGCTATTGTGGTTGTTGGCGAAGCTATAGGCATCTTTAATGAGCGTATCCAATTGATTCGGTTTCATTTTGGAATAACTTACATAAATAGTAGCTCCCAAAGAAGAAAAATGAATATTGATCCAGGAATCTGTTTTTTTACTGACACCAAAATAATTAACGTTCTTGTCTATTTGCGCGTAAGTTGGAAATTCAAAAGTATAGGGATACCCTTGCTCGTTAAAAGTTTGATAGCTTTTAGATGGAAAAGAGATGGATGCATACCCTTTATATTTACTAGAAAACGGCGAATTGCAAGCCGCTAAAAACAAAAGAGAAACAATAAAAATACGAAGTAAAAACCTATGCATGATCGGGGAATTGAGCGGATAAAGGGGCAATGATTAATTGAATTTTATGTATTCTATTTTTTTGAATCTCCATTACGGTGAAACTAAATTGCTTGAATTTAACCACTTGTTGCAAAGCAGGAAAATGACCGGCCAATTCTAAAAACAAACCTGCCATGGTATCGCTGTCTCCCTTTACTACATCAAAGGTAGCGGTAGCCATGTCAATAAAATTACAAAAATCATTGATGGTTGTTTTTCCTTCCACTATATAATGGTAGTCGTCAATTTTTTTAATCATCGATTCTTCCTCGTCAAATTCATCTTTGATATCTCCTACAATTTCTTCTAAGATATCTTCTAAAGTGATAATACCACTGGTACCGCCAAATTCATCTACCACCACTGCAAAGTGAATGTGTTTCAATTGAAATTCTTTCAATAAATCATCAATCATTTTTTGTTCATGTACAAAATAAGCTGGCCTAATCAATGGCCTCCAATTGTAATTGGCTCCTTCATTGATATGCGGAATAATGTCCTTGGTATGTATCATTCCAACAATGGTATCTAAATCTTCCTTATAAATAGGAAACCTACTGTAGTTGTGTTCCTTGATATGGTCTAATAAAGTATCAAACCCTATTTGCTCCTCTACGCCATCTACGTCCAGCCTGGTTTTCATGATTTGTTTCACAGATATATTTCCAAATTTCACAATCCCTTTTAATATATTTTTTTCATGCGTTTGATGTACAGGCGAAGTAGTCAATTCAATGGCATGGTCTAGCTCCTCCCTACTATAGGAATTGTTATTGCGCTTTTGAGCCAATATTTTTTCAATGCTATTGGTATACTTTACCATAAAAGCACTTGGCTTAGAAAAAATAAAATAGACCCCTTGTATGATAAAGCTAAAGTCTTGGGCAAAACGAATATTGTTTTGCGTAGCCATCACTTTGGGTAAAATTTCTCCAAAAAATAACAAGAGTAAAGTAACCAGTACCACTTTTACCACAAATTCAAAACCAGGCAAAGAAATTTTATCAAAAGTAAAAAAATGATCAATGACCACATTCGCAATTAATATGATGCAGATATTGATAAAACTATTCGCAATCAACATCGAAGTCAATAGCTTCTTAGGTTCTTCCAACAAGATGATAATTCTTTGAAAAGGTCTGTAAGGTTTATTTTTAATAGACTGAATGTCTTTGTAGGAAAGGGAGAAAAAAGCTACTTCAGATCCCGCAATAACAAAGGACAAAAAAAGTAGGATACACATTAAAATGAGTAGGCCGCTATCTTGTTGCAATTGCAACAAATAATTAATAGAAGAAATAAATAATGGCCCCGAATGAGGTTCCAAGGTACAGGTGTTTTAAGGGTGGAAAGTTAGCGAATTTAAAAAGACAAAATAAAAAATTTAAACCCTGCTATTGGTGTTGTAAAAAGTCAATGATTGTTTTGGGAAAGGGATAGGCGCGCAGCTTGGCTTTAGGTACCCAAATGGCCTTAGAAAAGGCCGCCGGCTTGGTTGTGAGAGTCACTTCAATAAACCTAACGGTAAGGCTTTGATGAGTAAGTTGTTGATGCACAGGTGCAGAAAAGCCAGTGTGAATGAAATGGTTATTTTTCATGCCCAATTGATTTTGAAGCACTTGTTTAAGGTACGTAGGTTGGGCTGGTATTAAAGAAGTATTTTCCACTAAATAAAATTGATACAAGCCTGCCCAAATATCTTCTTTGCTTCGCTTTTGTATCAAAAAATTATTTTTATAAGTAAAAATAAAAAAGTCAAAATATCTTCTTCTCTTTTTTATTTGTTTTGATTTAATGGGCAATAAATTAATTTGATTGGTGTTGAATGCCACACAATTTTTTTGCATGACACAATCCCCACACAAAGGCGCCATTGGTTTACAAACAGTAGCTCCAAAATCCATCAAAGCTTGGTTGTATAGGCCTGCCTTTTGGGTGTCTAAATTTTCATACGCCACCTGATTAAAAACCTGCATGCCCTCCTTGGTATCTGTGGCCAATGTGATGCCATAAAACCTGGCAAAAACTCTAAACACATTTCCATCCACCACTGCATAAGGCAAATTAAATGCGAAAGAAGCTATAGCCGAAGCGGTATAAGGACCAACTCCTTTAAGTCCAATCAATGCATCGTAGGTATTTGGAAAAACCCCTTTGTATTCATCAACAATAAAACGAGCGGTATGTAATAAATTTCTGCATCGATTGTAATACCCCAAACCTTCCCATAGCTTAAATACTTGTTCGTCCTGGGCCTGGGCCAATTTAAAAATAGTGGGGTATTTTTTAATAAAATTTTCATAGTAAGCCCAGCCTTGTTCGACCCGGGTTTGTTGTAAAATAATCTCACTCAGCCATATTTTATAGGGATCTGACTCTCCTTTCCAAGGCATGGGTCGATGGTTGCTACTTTTATTCCATGAAAGCAAGGATTTAGTGAATGGGGTAATCATAAAGGCAAAAATGAGTTAAAAAGGTTAAAAGGGGGGATTAAAAAAGAAAAAAAATGCATATATGAATTATATTTATTTTATATATTAAATATTTATATGTATAGGAGACTATAATTATGTGGCAAAATGAATAAAAATAATAGAATATAGTTGTAAAAAGGGAAAAATTGATTTATTTTTAATACTGAACCACAAAACTAAATTTCATGAGAAAATCTGATCTCATCAATCAAATCTCTGACAAAACAGGAATCCCTAAAGTTGACGTATTAGTTACTTTAGAAACTATGTTTAAGGAAGTGAAAGAAAATTTAGCAAACGGCCAAAACATATACATACGTGGCTTTGGCAGCTTTATTACTAAAAAAAGAGCGGCAAAAATTGGACGAAATATTAAAAAGAATATTGCCGTAGAAATTCCAGCACATTTTATCCCTGCTTTTAAGCCTGCAAAAGAATTTGTCAATGAAGTAAAAAGCAAACGTAAGTAACTTACCTTTGCCAGAAATTGACCTATTTTGAAGAAACCTCAATTCATTGCTATTGTTGTTGGCCTCCTGTTGGTTAGCATTTTATACTTTTTTGTACCTAGATCTAAGCAAAAGGAAATAACTGCTTCAAACGAAGTAGCTGCTAATCAAGGTATTAGCTCAAAATCATTGATTGACGGCGCTAAAACAGCTTTAAGTGCTGAACAAAAAATTTCCTTATTAAGCATTGAAAATCAATTAAATACAAGCAGTAAACAGATAGATACACTTCGTATTTACAAGGCACTGGCTCAATTTTGGTCCAAAGAGGCCCATCGCATAGAACCTTATTTATATTATACTTACAGCGCTGCTTTGTTGGAAAATACTGAAAAAAGCCTCACTTTTGCAGCCCAG
>Ga0209829_10000385_pt1 | contig 41258 bp, 39 predicted proteins | sample C_140205_EF_Meta_FD_187311 | JGI IMG/M metagenome (GOLD analysis project Ga0209829, IMG submission 187311) | Freshwater microbial communities from Lake Croche, Canada to study carbon cycling - C_140205_EF_MetaG (SPAdes) (version 2) | ecosystem: Environmental > Aquatic > Freshwater > Lake...
GGGGGGGTATTTTAACTCATAGAAAGCATGGCCAGAACCACCGTCAAATCCGGTTCGGTATCCATCACCGTCCAGCCGTGGCAGCACCCCAGCGGGCGCGGATACTTCCGCGCCTCGTACCATTGCCCGCTGACCCAAAAGATCCGCCACATCACCCGCTCCACGCTGGCCAAGGCCAAGGCCGAAGCCTTCGCCAAAGCCCAAGCCATATCCCAAGGTTCTCTCGACCTGGCAACTCTGCCACCCCACGTCATCAGATCGTTGCGCCGACTGCTGGAGTCAGATCCACAGCTCTCACTTGTGGATGAGTTCCTGGCGTGGAAAGCCCGCGCCAAACCCGAAAAGCCTGCCAATGAAGCCGTGGCTGAATTTCTGCTCCTCAAGAAAGCCAACCAAGGACGCTCCACACAGAACTACCTCACGCTCAAGAAGAACCTCACACCCTTTGCCAGCCGTTTCGAGTCCCGGCCACTGGCATCCATCAGCGTGAGCGAGACTGAATCCCACCTCGCCTCCAACCCGAAACACGGAAACCGCACCCGTAAAAACGTCCGCGCGGCCATCGTCACGTTTTTCCGCTGGTGCTGCACAATGGATTACCTACAGGAAGGTAAAACCTCCGCTGAAAGAACCTCCACTCCCATCATCGAAGGCAGCATCCCCGAAACCTATCAACCCGAGGAACTGCGCGTATTTCTCGCCAACGTCAAACCCGAGTTTCTCCCGTGGCTTGCCACCGCAGCCTTTGCTGGAGTGCGCACCGATGAGATTTCTCCCATACCAGGAAGCAAAAAAAGCCCGCTAGACTGGGCAGATTTCAAGTGGGATCGGGATCTAATCATCATCCGGCCTGCAACATCCAAAACCAAGGACCGCCGAGTCGTGCCAATCCTTCCGGCCCTTCGGTCATGGCTCTTTGAATTCCGCCTCGATGCAGGCCCGATCCACCGAACCCATGCCCCCACACACCGAGGAAGAGGCAAAGGCGCAAAGGCCGAGACGGCTCGCCTCGGCGCACTGGTGGGGGGATGGAAGGACAACGCTCTTCGCCACAGCTTCATCAGCTATCGTGCGGCGATTGTGAGTCTTGGGAAAACCGCGATGGAAGCAGGCAACTCGGAAGCCGAGGCTCGGAAAAGCTACAACGATGCGAAAGGACCGGACGAAGCGGCGGAGTGGTTCTCGATACTGCGTCCAATCATCTGATAGGGAATTGGAAATGTTCTCGGAATGTTCTCGATTTAGGCACCGTTAGCGATATTCACGAGTTTTCAACGTTTTCATAACGTGTTCACTTTCAGCGTTTTGCATCTTTCTGATATTCAGCGATGGTCAATCATAGCGGATTCGACTCCCCTCGCCTCCACCTGTTTTCCCCTACTCCCATATAGAAACCTACTCCATGTTCTCAACTGTTCTCACCTAAATAAAGCGCCATGAGCAAACCACAGAAATTTTCCGCCATTTTGTCCGCCGCCCTCGCCAAGACCGGATGGAGCAAAGCGGAGCTGGCCCGCCGCGCAGGGATCAACCGCCGGGACGCCATCTCGTCATACACCATCGGTACGTCCACGCCATCGCCTGACTCGATGGAGAAGCTAGCCGCCGCACTTGGCGGGTCGGTCGATGACTTGATGAAGGGGCGGTTGCCAGCCGCCGACCTGCCTGCCGCGGTTGCGGTTCCGGTGGCACCTGCCGCTCCGGTGGAGATGCCCAAGCGTGGCAGGCCGCGCCTTGAGCGGGCGCTTGAGTCGGTGGGAGTGGCACCCGCCACAGAGACGGTGGATCTGCACCAGTCGGCGGACGGTAGGCTGCACCTGCGGCTTGACCGGGTGGTCACGCTCGATCAGGCGCAGCGCATCCTCGCGGTGCTGGCCGCTCAGTAGAAGCGGATGCGGCTGCGGATGGCGGTGAGTGCGCGGCGCTTGGCGTACACGCCATCGCCGAGCCTTCCGCCGTCTCCGTTCGTGTTTCCCTCGACGGTGGGAACCATGCCGTCCTTGTCGGGTGTGCCGGTGGCGATGCCGATGTGGGAGAACGTGAAGATGACGATGTCGCCGCGTTGGATGTCTCCCATGTGTGGCTTGCGCAGGCGGACGGTGTTATCCACCGAGCGGCACCATCGTTCAAAGTCCCATGCCCCGGCTGTCTGCGGACGTGGGAAAGTGACGGTCTCGTCGGCAATGGCGCCACGTACGCACCAGCAGACGAATGCGGCGCACCAGGCCCATGCGCCGACCGGCAGCCAGGTAGCTTGCTGGTAGCCCTCGATTTTGGTTCCACCGTTGGGCTTAGTTTCCCGCACGCCGATTTGACTCTCGGCGGCGGCTGCTAGTTTTTCGGATATGTTGCTCATAGATTTTGGTTCACGGCACCGGGCGGACGTGCAGGCGCATCGGGCCTTTTTTCTCGCCTTGGATCATGGCCTTTCCGGCGACGCTGCGGACAGCGGCCTCGCGGATGGCCGGGTGGTTCTGTGCCTGCACCAGCGCGGACACCAGACCGCTGCCTGGCATGGTCGATGCGGCGGCGTTCATCGCGGGTTGCGCGGCAAATCCCCACACGCTGCGGGCGAGCTTGCGTTCGGCGGTGTTGGTGTTGGGTGAGTTTTTATTGCCCGTGGCCACGCCGATAGCCTGGCCGACGATGGACGAGGCAGCTCCGAGCGATGGACCGAGAATGCGGGTTGCCGGGTCTTGGCCGTAGCGAGCGCCGGTGGCCATGTTGAAGAGGATGTCGTAGCCGCCCATCACCGACGAGCGGGAAATCATTTGCAAGGCGCGGGCTTGAGCCAGTTCGCCGGGGGAGAGCGTCTTATTCTGGTCGGTGCGGGCAGGGTCGCTGTAAAGCCCTTCGCGGAGGCGCTGGATGGCGTACTGGGCAGCGGCGATGGTGGCGATGCCCTTGAGCGTGTCGCCAACGATCTTGGTCCGCTCCGCGCCGGACATCTTCTCCACCACTCCATCGACGACAGCCTCGCCCCGGTAGGCCGTGCGCAGCAGTCTGGCTTGGCGGGCAAGCACTTGGTCTTGGAAGGCGAACAGGAACGATTGGAGTGCGTAGAACATCCCGCCCGCCGGGGAGTTGGCATGTTGCGGGCGCACGCCACGGGTCACTTCGAGCGAGCCGCCGGAGTTTTTGAAAAGGTGCAGCGCGTCGCGGTACATCTTTGCTTCCGGCGTGTCTGCGGTGAGCATGCCGAGCTTGTCTCGGGACTTGGCGAAGTCCTCGGTGAACTTGAGCATCGCCGGGATGTCCTTGGAGCCGATGCCCACCTCGTTGAGATGCTTCCCGGCCAGCGTCTTCATCGACCCGCCCGCTTGGCGCAGTTCGAGCTGGGTGCGGATGAAGCTGTGGCCGATGTCCACCGTCGCCGCGTGGGTGGCGTTGGTCAGCGCGGTGAGCCAGGTCTTCGTGTGGAACATGGCCACCAGTTCGCCGCCCTTGCCGTGGCCGCCGTAGGAATCGAGGAAGCGGTTGGCGGCCAGCAACGAATTGAAGCCGTCGCTGCTCGCGCCGATGGCGTTGGAGAGGATGCGGGATTCTTCCGGTGCCATGCCGCGCAGTTCGCGGTGCATGCCCTTGATGGTGCCTACGAGTCCGCGTGCCACGTCGGACAGCTTGCCCGTGCGGATACCAGCGAGGAAAGGTTCGCCAAGTGAGGAAAACGCGGAGCGGGCGAGGAAGGCAAGCTGGGCGTGGGTGTGCGCGATCTCCAGCGCCTTGCGCATCGTCGGGTTGTCCTGGCCGTTGAGGCCGAAATACTCCTTCATCAGCGTGGCCGCCGGGGCGATCATGCTTTCGTTGCCCTCCGCGATCATGTCGGAGCGGAGTTTCTTCCACTTGGCCATCGGGTCGATCTCGCCGTTGGCGCGGGGATTGCCGGCGGCATCGAGCGCGGGGCCGGAGAACGTGCGTGCCACCCCGGCGGCCCGCACTGCGTCACCGATCTCGGTGCGCAGGATGGCGTCTGGGTTGCGCAGGTAGAACTTGCCGAGCAACTGGTCGGCCTCGGGTCCGAACTCGCGACTCTTGAGCATCGACGGGTTGCCGCGTCCGCTGCTGAACAGGTCGTTGCCGTCCGACGAAATGCCCACCTCGTCCGTCTGGATGTTGGCGAAGTATTTCTTGGCGCTGTCTGCGGAGTCGCGGGCGCTGATCTCCTTGATCTCCGCGCCGATGGCGGTCAGGCGCTTGGCGTCCTTGAGTGGCGTGAGGGTGGCGGCCTCGGCGTTGAGTGCGGCGATCTCCTTGCGCCACTTCGCCTTGTAGGCGTTGGCCGCCTGCGCCAGAAACTCCTTCTCGTTGGAAAGCACCGTGGAGCGGTCCAGCACCCGGCGCATGGTGCGCGGTCCGGCGTCGCCCACCTGCACGCCAGCTTCCTTCATGTAGGCCAGCAAGTCCTCGCGGATTTTGACGTAGGCTTCCACCGCCTTTTTCAGCTCCGGCTGGTTGGCCAGTTCGCCGTCGCGGGAGGCGTCGCAGATGTGGTCGCCGATGCGTTCCATGAACGCGTCGCGCTCGCGGCGGGGCATCGCGTTGAGGAGCGGGGCGAGCGCCGTCTTGATGGCGTCGATCCGGTTGGCGAACGTCTTCAGATCGTGATTCATCCCCAGGTCCGTGGCCACTCCATGCACGCCGTCCGCGCCTTTGGCCAGACCTACCAAGTCTTCGGTGAACTTGCCGAACGCCTTGCTCTCGGTGCCAGTCAGGCCGCCTTGGGCGAGGTGGCGCATCTTGTTGCCGATGCCCGTCATGTAGGTGGCGTGGAAGACGGTGGCGAACTGCTTGATGTCGTGGAGTGGGGCACCCCGGCGCATGCGGTCGATGAACGTGCTGGCACCTTCCAGCGCCTTGTCTGCCCACTCGCCCCACTGGCGGGCGCTCTCGGTCTTGCGCGTCAGCCGGGTGTCCCTGGCGAACATCATGTCCTGGAAAATCTTGGGTCCGTTCTGGCGGATGTAGGCGGCGTTGTCGGGGTAGCGTTTGGCCATGCCGTCGATGAGGTCTTGCATCGTCGGGGTCTTGCCACCGGCGGCCAGTTCCTCAGCCAGCTTGGGCATTTCCTGCATGAACTTCGCGTCGCGCTCGCCCTGGTAGCGCAGCTCGTCCTGCGACTTGGCAATGATGTGAGATTTGATGCTGGCTTCCTCGGCCTTGGTGAGTGCTGGCAGACCCGCCGCCGCTCTGTCTGCCCGCAGGTGGGCGATGACCGCCTTGACCGCATCGCTGATGGACTTGCCAACTTCGAGTGTCTTGATGGCCACAGACAGCGCGGCGTCCCATGCCTGGGCACCGAGGATGTCAACCGGCATCGCGTTCATGCGCCCGCTGCCCTTCTCGCCCTTGATCCAGTTCTGCACGTCCTGCTGGTGCGCCTTGAGACCGTCGATGAGGCTGCGCTGCTCGGGGGGGAGAGCGGCGGTGGGTTGCGTTTCGTTTTGTGGCGTGGCTTGCTCCAACTCCTGTCTCAGTTCCGCCATTCGGGCAGCGTTCTGCTTTTTGACCAAATCGGTCGTGCCACGTTGAGAAATCCTATACTCCAGCGTCCTGATGTGGCGCTTAATACGGTCGGTAGTGGATTCGGGGTTGGTGGTGGCGGGCGCGGCGGGTGTCTCTACCACGACTGCCGGTTCCGGCTTGGGTGCGGGTTGGTCGCGGCGGTTGTTGAACAGCGGCGTCTCGCCCTCCGTGGGGCCGAACAAGTCGGACGTGGTATCGCCAGCGTTGCCCTTGAGCGGTGCCGCCTGGCGCTTGGCAAGTTCTTCCTTGACTCTGGCGGCGTCTGCCTCCGCCTTGATCTCGGCGTCGGTGGCGTGGCCTTGCAGTGCGAAGTCTTCGGCTGCGGGCTTGGCGGGCGGCGTATCCACGGGAGCGGGCGGCCTGTCTGCGATAACCGGCTTGGCTGGAGGTTCGGCGAACGGGTCATACGCATCGTCTGAAAAATGCTCGTCTGCGGGCAGGTGATCTGTCCGTGCCGGTAGAACGTCTTGCGCACGGGCACGTTCGCCATCGGTGACGGTGCCCTTGCCCTTGTTGGAAATGACAATCTCCTGTTGCGGGTCGATGCGTTGGGTGCCGAACTTGTCATGGTCCTGCACCACCATCAAGCCTTCCGGCCCGTCGAACCCCTCGACCACATCGGCGTGCGTGACCTTGAATTTCTCACCGGCCATCGAGAACGTGTCGCCCTCAGCCAAGTCACTTACGGCAACTTTCTCACCCTTGCCTTTTGGGTTCTCCAGCGCGGCGGTAAAGTCTTTGTGCTGTGTTTCGAGTCGGTCCCAATGCGGCTGCATCGCGTCGCCTTTTATCCCGTTCTGGCTGGCTACCCTACCCAGTTCCTCGTTGAGCTGGGCGTGGAACTCCTTGACGGTAATGCCAAGCGCACCGGCCAGTTTGTCCACAGACAGCGCGGTGGGCGACGGGTTGTGCAGGCTCTTGAGCGTGGCATCGGCCAGCTTGCCGCCATCGGTCTTGCCGAAGCCGCCAACCCGTGCGGCGTCATCGCGGGTTTCTCCGAAGCCATCGGCGATGGCGCGGCTTTTCTCGCTGAGTTTCGCGCCCTTTCGCACTAGCTTTTCGATCAAGTCACTACCGCGATGCGGTGGTTGGAATCCGCCGTTGTCTCTGATCTTATTCATCAGCTCGAACTCGCCGGAGTCATGCACCTCGGCCACGCGGGCCGCCAGTCGCTTGGCCTCTCCCGGCTTCAATCCGCCCGCCTCGGCAATCTGGGCGTTGAAAGCAGCGGCACGGTTGCGCAAGTTTTCCAGTTGTTGCGGAGTGCCCTTGCCGGACGCCTCCAACCGGGCGATCTGATTCTCGATTTGCTTCACCTGCCCGTTCTTCAGTGACAACTGCTTGGGCGTGAGCGGGACCGCTGGTGCCGCCGTCGTTTCCGGCGTAACCACGGCGGCAGCAGGCGCGGCGGCAGCGACCACCGGCCTCGTTTCCGGTGCGGAGGGCGGCTTGGGCACCACCTCCGCGACCGGTATTACGGGTTCAGCAGCATTTGCCGCCCTTGCCGCCACCCTTGGTGGGAGGCTTGCTTGGTTTGGATTTGGCCATGGTTGTGTGGGGTTCGGTTGCGGTTCTATCGCCGCCGGGATGGCGGCGGGAGAGGGGCGGTTCAGCTCTCGAATGGCTGCGGCGCGGTTGTCTGCGGCGGTGGTGGCGGCGAGGCTGGCGCGTTGCGACGGGAGTTCCGGGCTGCCAGTCGGTAGAGGAACGCGTTGACGCTGCCATGCGTCTCGTGCCGAAGAGAGGGCGTTGAGGTTGTCGATGTCTCCTCGGAGCTTGGTGGTGAGGGCGGTTCTGGTGTCATCGGATAGGTTGGGGTGGTTCTCGGCCGCCGCGAGGGCGGTGGTGATTTGGTCGTGGGCGTTTAGGATAGACTCGTCGGTCACGCCGCGTGCGTGCTGGGCGAACTCGGGCGTGTCCCGCACGGGTATGCTGGCGAGTCCCTTGCGGCGCTTCATGGAAGTCCCCAGGTCCGCGATGTCCAGCACGGTGTCGCTGGTGGGGTCGATGTGGCCTAGCACCTGGTGTAGCGCCTCGCCCTCGGTGTCGCCGAACAGGCGGGTGGCTATCTGTCTGTCTGTCTGGTGGTCGCCGGTCGGGGTTAGCCCCAGTTGCTTGATGGACTGCTCGGTGTGGAAGTTGAATGGCAGTTCCACGATCTCTCCGCCGGGGAGTTGCAAGGCCGGTCTGCCGTTGTCGTCGATGAGTTTGCCCTTGTAGCCCTGCCACTCGGTGTCCTTGCCGATCAGGTCGGTGATGGTGGGGTCGGGCGCACGCGGGGGCGTCACGTCGAGCGTGCCCCCGCTGTCCAGTGTCCGCGCCGGCAGGGTGGCCGCAGCCCGCCGCACGTCGTTGGGCGTGACGGTGGCACCCGCGCCGCTGGGTGTCAGGGTGTTCGGGTCGATGCCGAGCGGCGCGGCCATGTCCCCGGCAAGCCGGGTGGCTCCGGCGGCTTTCAACGGTCCCACCGCTGGAGTGACCACGGGCGCATTTGTTTCAAGAGGGACACCGCCAGCCTCCACTGGCGTACCCGTTGCAGGTTCTCCCTGCACACCATGCTGCGTCTCCGGGGAAGATTGTTGTCCGAACTGCGGCACCCATGCTTTAGGATGCCAGCCGCGATTGAAGATCAAGCCAAGACCTGCCTGCTCGGCCACGTCCTGCGGGCCGTTGCCCGTCACGGCTCCCAGACCGGCACCCACGCCACCCGCAACGAGTGGCTCCATGATGTCGCTGGATGCTTGGCGGGCAATGGCGTCGGCACCGGGTCGAAGCCCCTGCACCAATACTTGTCTGCCGTCTGCGGTGAGCATCTTGGTCAGTGCGCCTGCCGCCCGCAGCGGTCCCGGCGCTCCACCGCCGCCGATGGCTCCGCCGAGCATTGCCGACCACTTGTTGGCACCGTAGTCGGCCTCCGCCGAATGCGTGCCCATGAAGGAGTTGGGCGCGATGGCGTCTGCCGCCACGTCTTGCACCTTGCGAGCGCCCATGAAGCCAGCCAGTCCGCCAGCCACGACACCGATGGCCACTGTCACCGGGTTGAGTCCCATCGCGCCCGCTGCCGCGCCTGACGCCGCGCCGGTGGCCATGCCAGCCAGCCCCGGTCCTACCGATCTAGCCGCCTCGCGGGCGAACGAGCCTAGCGGCGAGGGGGCGTTGTCTCTTTCCAGTTTTGCCGCCGCATTGCGGGCCATTCCGAAGCGAGACATCTCGTCCGCATTCATGGCGGCGGGTGGAGTCTTATCGGAAGTTAGGATTTTCTGCGTATGAAGGTCCAACTCTGAATCGCTCAACTCGGTTGGCGAGTCGATTTGATATTGGCGACCGTCAGGAAGATTGGCGATATATGATGGCATTACTTAATTCTAGTGTATGTCACACCGCTTGCTCCGCCACCCTCCGGGGCTGATGCCGGTGCGGGCTGTCCGCGTTTCAGATAGGCGTCGATGATTGCCGGGTCGATGTCGGCGCGGCGCAAGGCGTCGTTATCCATGAACGCATCGCGCAAGTTCTTCACGGTATGACCTCCTCCTTTTATCAACTCCCACGGATGCCGGTTTTTGGAGTTGCTGATATTCAGAAACGCCAGGTCGCGGTCGTTTTCAAAGGATGGAGTCATTACCGACGCGATTAAATCATCCCGAGAGACGCCATTGGCGGAGGCCAGCCGCAGGAAGTTGCCAAGAGTCGCGGCGTTGTAGTCGGTGTTGTGATCGGAAGTCTTCTTCTTGGCGGCATTGCGTGCCGCGTCGCCGAACGGCGTGCCCGGCAGCTTGGCCGGTGCGGGTGCTGTCTGCGCCGTCGCGGCTGGGGTCGCTGCTGCCGGTCCGGTCCCTCCGATGGCTGGTCCCGGTTTTTCAAAAGCCCTCGATGCCGAGATGGCTGGAACTTGATTGGGTGCGAGATCGGGGCGGAGGATGGCCAAGGCATCCTGGAATCCTTGCCCGTTGCCTCTGGTGAAGCCCTTCCCGTATTGGGCGGCCACGCTTTGCACCTGGGCGTCGGTGATTGGGGTTGCGTTGAATTTCCCCAGATCAACCCGTTTCGGGCCTCCCCACAACCATGCGTTCCCGGCGGTTTTATCCAGCGCCGTGATGTTGTGATGAGTGTTAGAGTAGTTGATGGCAATATCCAACGGCACCCCATTGGATGTGAGCTTGGCCACGCTTGCCCGGTATTCGGATGCCGCTGCTGCATTGGCAGGGTCGATGGCACCAGCGTTCACGTCAGTCCTCCCGAAGTAGCCCGTCGTGGTATCATCAAGCAGCTTGATGCCCTGAGGAGTATTCAGAATGTCTTTGTAGGCGGATGCAGCGGTGCCAGTGCCATCCGTTCCGGTGGCATGGTGCATGCCTACAGCCAACTCCGCCAGCTTGCGATCATTTTCGCCCCCCACCGTCAAGCGTGTCTTTGCAAGTTGGGTCGCGTTGTCAGCCGCAGCCACCGCCATGTGGGGCGCTCCGCCGAGGGCTAGTGATGAGCGATCCCCATCCGCTGAGTTTAGCGCCGTGGCTCCAAGTGCTCTTCCCTGTCCCTGCATGAAGTCATTGCCGCCAAGTCCGCCAGCCACGTTGGCCAGTCCAGCCTGATAGTTGAGAAGGTTGCGGCGGGCCAGCAGCGCGGCAGCGGGGTCGATGGGGCGCGCGGCCTGCTGCTGGGGTTGGACTCCGGCATATTGTCCGCGAATCGCGTTGAGTTGGTCCACCGTAGTTCCGTAGGACAGGTGTTCCCGGCCCAGCACCTGCATATCCACCCTCCCGCTCGCTCCGGTGTAGGTTTCCGGATCGCGGTAAAAGTCGATGACGTTGGGGTCTTTGTTGCCGTGGGTATCGGTGGCGATATACACCTGCCCGTCAGCACCATTCCTGAACACCGTGCCAAGCGGATACACGTTCTGGTTCACGGCCACGCCAAACTGGTTGAGATTCTTTCCTGTGGAGGAAAGCCCCATGTTGGTGTTGCGATCCTGCATTTCATCGGGACCGCCTGCCAAGCTGCCGGTGGAATAGGTGGTGAAGGGTACGCCTGATGCTGCCGGAACGCCGCCGGGAACTCCGTTCCGGTAGGCGTCAGTCATGGATCTCATTTGCAGTTCCTGTGCGGAGATTCTTCCTTTCTCTAAATTAGCGCGTGCGTTCTCGTAGGCAGCGGCAGCGGTGGCATGATTCCCCTGAGCCCCATCAAGGGCTATCTTGGCTGCTTCCGTCTTTGGCAGCCATTCGTTGCGGGTCCGCTCGAAGTCCGTCTGTGCGCCCAGCAGTCCCATCTGCCCGTTCATCAGCCGCGCCTTGGCGGCGTTCTCGGGGTTGTTAATCTGCATGAACGCGTCGCCGATCCCGGCGAGGTTCTGGCCTAGTGCGGCTGCTGTTTGGTAGTCCATAATGTGTGTGAAATGTTAGATCACTCCGCGCCGGAGTAACTTCTGGAATTGAGAAACGCATCCGATTTTGCCACGGTGGGGCCGGAGTTGAACGCGCCGCTGCTCGCCGCGCTCATGCCGACGTTGCCAAGGGTGGACAGGGTTTGGCCTCCGAGCCTGAGTCCAGCTCCGGTATTGAGAATCTTCTCCTGCTGGCTTTGGTAATAGTTTTCCGAGGCATTGGAGAGCAGGCCGTTGGCCGCGAGCGGGCGGTTTAGGGCTTGGTTGCGTGCCCCGGCCAGTTGTATCATATTTGCGCTGTCTTGCAGGCGTTGGTTGCCTGCGATCCTCGCCTGTCCTAGCGCCTGCATGGCCGCCTGTGCCTGCGCCTGCTGCTGGTTGATGCCACCGGCCCGCGCCAGTTGGCTTGCCAGGGCCGCGGCGTAGGCCGTGGAGCCTGCCGCCTGCGAGTCCTGGCCGCTGCCGGCGTCGCCCACCTGCACCGCGCCTGTGGAGCGCGTGGCGTCCGCAGACAGCGGGGAGCTGCCTCTGTCTCCGGCGGCGGTTAGGGCCGCTGTGAGCGGAGCTTGGTTGGCCGCCCGGTCTGCCGCCAGCTTGTCCGGCGTGTAGGCGGCGAGCGTCTGGTCTTGGAACGCACGGCGCGATTGCAGCGCGTCCTGCCGCTGTTGCGCTTGGATCGCCATGTTGTCCTGCATGATGGCTCCTTGTCGGGAAACCTCCTGCAAGCGGGCGGTGGCGGCGGCGCGGGCTTGTGAGGCCGAGGCGCTGGCCTGCATGGCTGATCCGGCCACGGTTGCTATTGCTGATGCTGCGAGCCAGGACATGATGTTACGGGGTGAGTTGGTCTGCGGGCAGCGATAGCCGCCATTGGTTGTTGGATGGATTCCCTTCGCCGAGTAATGGATTGAAGTGGGGGGCAAGGATGCTGTCCGCGATTTTTTCAACGTCCGTCTCTTGAGTGGCGTGGAAAGTCGTCCACACCGTATCTTCCAGCGCGTAGGCCATGCGGCGGGTTCCCGGCTGGGTGATGCCGCAATGCGGAGCGGTGAGCGTGACGGCTCCCTCGTTCTCGCTCATCACCTGCATGCTGCCCTTGGATATGACGAACGGGTGCTGGGTGGCGTGTTCCATCGTGGCAACGATGGTGCCCTTGGGCACGCTCACCTCGCGGATATACATGCCCGGCGTGAAGCGATGCACCACCGGGCAATCCGCCGACGGGTGTAGGGTGAGAGCGAACTCCATCTCATCGAAGCTGGATGGCACCGCCGGATTTGTAACAAGATCGTTCATCGGATGGTGCTTACCCCGCTGGAAGAATTGCCGGAACCGCTCTGTCCGTTCCTGGCGTTGTCCGCCATCTGGTTGGTGATCGGGCTGAACAAGCCGTAGGACTGGCCGTTGTAGAGGGAGTTTTGATAGTCGTTGGCCGCGTACTTCGCCGCCTGGTTGAGCAGGCCGCTGATCGGCTCGTAGGCGGGGGCCGTCTTGAGCGCGGCGGTATTGCCCGCAGCCGCCTGCATGCCCACGTCGGGGGATTCAGAAGAGTACATCTGTGAGATGGACGATTGCTTCGCCGCGTTCACCGCGTCGCGCTGCTGGTTGGCGTAGTCCAGCGACTTCGATTGCGCGTCACGGAAGATTCCGCCGTAGGTGGTTGCCATGTTGCCCTGCTGCATGGCGTCGGTCGATGAGTGCAGCTTGCCCTTGTTGGCCAGTGCCGAGCGCAAGGCTGTCTGCGCGGTGGCTTGGTTCTGTTGGATCTGCGGGTTGGCGTAGTCCAGGTAGCTGGTCTGCAAGCCCTTGTAGTAAGGGTCATCGAACCCGGCGTAGGACTTATTGATGCTGTCCAGACCCGACGCCATTGCCGCCCGGTGGTCTGCCGCGTCCTTGGCCACTTGCGCCGCCTGGTCTTGCTGCCACTGGAACTGCTGGGCAGACTGTTGTTCAGCGGCGTCCGCCGCCTTCTTGGCTGCGCCTCCGAAAAGATCACTGATCCACGACATGTCTTAGAAATCCCTCCCGTGTATGTTCGCGTCAGACATGGCCTGAAAAATCGGGGTTTTCGCCAGACACGTCAAACCAAAAGCGATTTTCCGCGCCTTATATGGCGCGGACAGACAGACAGACGCCAGCCAGCCGCTATTTCGGCGGATCGGTGAACTCGAAGTGGCAGGCGAAGGAGGATAGTTTGGCGGCGGACGGGTCATGGCTGGTGAACTTGAAGCCGACGTGCGTGCCGTAGCCGCACAGACCGAACGACGGCAGGCTGAAGTTCTGCCCCACCACGCTGCCCGCCTCGACGAACGCGCCGCTCACCGGGTCGGTGCTGTAGGAAATGTGCCAGGTGCCGTCGCAGCTCACGTCGAGCCCGTGGAAGCGCTTGCGGTGCGCCGCCTTGTCGGCGTCCAGCCAGGACAGCTCCACCGTCGCCTCGCAGGCGTCGTAGGTCAGGCCGTCGTTGCCGCCGTAGAGGTAGATTTGGTTGCCGGAGCGGGCGTAGAGGCGGTTATTCTGCACAGCCCAATCACTCACCGCGAAGCCCGTCTCATAGGTCGTCCACGCCGCGATGCCGCTGGCCGGGAAGAACGAGTACACAAACACCTTGTCGCCGATGGCCAGCATGTAGCGGCCCTCGCCCGGTTCGATCACCCCGCAGGCGCGGGACATGGATTCCTCGGTGAGAGTGCGCACCTGCTTGATGACCAGCGGGTCGATGTTGGTGCCCACGTCGAACACGGTCGCCGCGTTGGACGCGTCGCGCGCCCGCAGGCTGCGGATACCCGTGTCCGATAGAAAGAACACATCCAGCTCGCCGAAGTTCACCGTGCTGCGCGGGGCAAAGGTGCCGATATTGTCCAAAATCTGCACCGGCACGTTGGCCACCGGGTCGCCCGCCACCACCGCCCACACCTGGGTGCTGCGGCGCGCGAAAACCGCCAGATAGTTCTGGTAGGGTGCCATCGCCACCAGCGTGTCCGCCTGCCCGGTCTGCGAGTCGAGAGATTCAAAACCGGAGAAATTCACCGGGGCCGGTGGGGTGGTGATCGCCGGTTGTTTCCAGATGCTCGCGTTCTCGGTGTCGGAGAAATACAGCAATCCCTGCACCGTCGCGTACACCTTGTTGCGGTGCGTGCGGATCGCGCTGCCCGTGCCGCTCGCCGCCGTGGCCAGCATGTAGGCAGTTCCGCCCACCGTGATCGTCCATGAGTCCGTCGCCTCGCTGCCCGCCAGCGTGCCATTGCGGGACAGCGTCACAGTGGACACCTGGGCCACGCCTGCCGCCGCCGAGGCGGTATTGGCGATGCTCATGCCGTTGTTGGTTCCCGTGTCTGTGGACATGGCGACAGACAGCGTGAACGCCGTGTTCACCGCGTCCGCCGTGATGGTGATCGTTGGCGCTCCGGCGATGGTCGAGTACACTGCCGTCACCGCCGGGTGCTTCGTCACCAGGTCGGCCAGGGCGCGGCCAAGTGTGAAAATATCGCTCGACGCCGCGCCCACGCTGTCCCAATCGGTGATGCGCACGCCGTTGTAAAAGTGGTGGACCGTCCCGTTGTCAAAGCGGGCCACCACGTAGGGAGAACCGGCGAAATTATCGGTGGAAATCACCTCCGTCATGGCCGGTGTCCCGGTCGCTTCAAGTCGTTGGTAAAACAGACCGGCGGGCATGGCCGGTGCGGCTATCGACCCGAACACATAGACTCCCGTGCGCGTGGCGTGCAGGCCGAACGTCCCGGCGGGCAGCGCGAACTTCGGCACGAACGCCTTGCGCTTCTCAATCTCCCCGCCCCGGTTGATATGGATGTTGTTGCCGCTAACCAGGCTGCCCTGCTGGGCGCTGATCTTGCTGCGGCGGGCATCCAATCCCTGCTTGAACGAACTGACGAAGATGTAGGCCATGGGGAATGACGTGCTACACCCAAACGCTTGGTGGAGTGTACGGCGGTGGAGTTGGATTGACGGTGGCGGGTGGTGCAGATGGGGCAGGAGCTCCTGAAGTCATGGCATAGACGGAGCTTCTCAGGCGGTGTCCGGTTGGCGAGCCGCCGCCCATCACGAAGGTTTCCGACTTCTGGAAGCGCCCCTTGAGCCGGTTGTAGTGCGAGGTGGCCATCTGGAGCTTGATTGGCGCGTCCTGGGTCTTGCCTCGGGCCAGCATCTCGGCGGCCGCCATGAGCACCAGCAGCGTCCCGTCGAGGTCGCACTTGTCGGTGCCCGCCACCAGCGGCGCAAGCGTCTTCATCGCACGGAAGCGGATAGCTCCCGCCGCCACTGGCACCGGCCACACCTCGAACTGGTTGCCCTCGTAGTGGTTCCATTTGCGGATATAGTAATCCGTCACGCCAGCGTCGGAGTTGAACAGGTTGTAATCCTCCGGCGTGATGCCGTAGTCGATGGGTCGCCAGTGTGGATTGGTGGCGTCGGAGTCCCGCGCCCACACGCCGTAGATGCGCTCGAAGTCCACGTCGTTGTGGAACGTGTAGTAGCGTTCTCCCGCCTGCATCGCCTGCTCGCGGAACACCCGCAGGTGCGGCCAGTTGAAGTCCGCGTAGTACGTCTCCTGCACCCGCCGCAACGTCTGTTGCAGACCGGGCAGGGCTTGCGCCCCCATCGAGAGATTGGTCGAATCGCCAATCTCCGCCCGCAGGGCAGTTACCAATTGGTCAAGTGTTTGTCCGGCGGGCATGGAGTTGGTGTGTTAGATCAGTCGCAGGGCTCGAACGCTTCTTCCACGCCGATCTTGGGCGTGAGCTTGATGCCGCCGCGCTTAGCCTTGGCCGGTTCGTCGGCGCTGGATTCTTCAGGCTCGTCCACCACGTCTGCAAACACGGCAGACAGCCGGGTAGGAAGTTGCAGGTTGAAGGCGCGTTGGCCTAGAATGCGCGTGGTACTCTCCTCGCCGTAGAAGTTGGCGATGCGGTCGTACTCCGCCGGGTGGTTCACCGGGCGCTCGGCGGTGCTGTCCGCGAGGCGGGCCACCCCGTCCACTCCATGAATGCCGATTAAAACGCCGATTTCAGGAACCGAGACGTTATCGCGTTGAACCGTGTTGGTGAGATCGCCGCCTAGGGCGACCATGACTGAGCAGTACTGCATGGGGTGGTGTTGGTGTTGGTTGCTTTTGATAGATAGAGAAAGGGGGGGGAAGGCGGGGCCACCGGAGCAGCCCCGCCTTTGTGAAGCATGGCTTAGGCCACCGCATAGACTCCGCAGGAGTTCATGCGTTTGACCACGGTGCCGCCGGTCCAGGTCATCGAGCGATACAGCGCGTACTTGTCCTCGGGGCGGGCGGGGGCGTGGACCTTGTTGTCCTCGCCTTCCATCGCGTAGAGTTGGATCGCGTCGGTGTCGATGAAGTAGCAGCGTTTGCTGTAGTCGATGGCACCACCGATGATGGTTTGCAGATCATCGAGCGTCGGGTCATAGACCACGGTGCCGATGCCGTTGAGCGACAGCTTGGGAGCCGACAGATCGCGGTTGCCAGCGATGCCCGTCTGCGAATACTGCGACTTGGCGGCAACTTCAGCTTCCAGCGCATCGAGGAATTTCGATCCGCAGAGGATGAGGTTGGGCTTGCCACCGTAACGGGTGAGCTGGCGCACTTCCTTCCGCAGAGCGGTAGTGAGCGCGTCGGAACCTGCCGTGGTGGTGATGAGCGGGCGGTTGCGCCACCAGGTACTCGTCGCACGGTTAATGCCGCCGATGGTGCCGGTAGTCACCGCGTCGGTGATGTAGGCCAGGATGCCGGGGACCAACTTGGCGTCTGCCGTTCCGTCCAGCCACAGCATCTCGTTCATCTTGCGGCTCCAACCTTCAGCCATCGAATGCAACTTGTGGTCGAGCAGGCTGGTGAGGCTGGTCACGTCGCGGCCAGACACTTGCGACGGCTTCTCACCGAACGCGCTGTCGAGGATGGTGATGCCGTCGGCCTTGAGTTCGGAGAAACTGATGGTGATGCCGGCGTGGATTTCCTTGTACCCGTAGGCAGCACGCTTCAGGTAGGCCGGGTTCTGGAACGTCACCGAGTCGGTGCCGCTGAAGCCCTTGAAGAAGTTGCTGTCGGAGTTGAGGTAATCGCCCACGACCGGGACGCTGATTTTTTCCTTGCCGCCCGGGAAGGTCTTCTGCTTGCCGCGCAGGGCGGCGAGCAGGGGCTTGTCCTGGGTGGTCTGGTCGAACGCCTCGCCCTTGATGTAGAAGTCAAGTGCGGCGTTGGCAATGGATTCGAGTTGTCCGGCGGTGATGCCGGTGGCAGATGGTGAAAATGACATGATCGTATATGGTTAGAGTCTTACAGTCCGGCAGCCATTCGCACCACGTCTGCCAGGCTTTGCGGCACGGCTCGGGCGGAACTGACTGATTGCGCAGACGACGGTGCGTTGATGGCCACCCGCTTGGGCATCGCTCCTTTCAGGATCTCGGTGGCTCCCTTGTAGGCGGCCTCGGCGTATGCCACGGCCTCCTGCGGGTTGCGCGCGGGATTCTGGAGTTGCGATAAACGGATCTTATCGAACACAATCGACTTTTTTGCCGCGTAGTCGGGATCGCGTGACGCGACCTGCCGCTCCCATTGTTCCACCGTGCTGATGATTTGCGCCTCGGCTTGCCGCTCCTGATAGACCTGCTGTTCTTGCGCGGCCTCCTGGTTGCGGCGTTCGTGGATGGCTACCTTCGCTTGGTATTGGCTCAATTCCTTGGCCGCCTCCTCGCTCATTTCCCCGTCCTCGACCTTCCGGCTCGCTTCGGGCGACAGGGTGGTCCCGGTCACTCGCAGCAATTCCTGTATGACAGGTGCGATCATCTCCAACGCCTTGTGCGGATCGTTCTTCGTTGCGGACATGAACACGAACTGCTTGTCCACCTCGTCTGCGGACAGACGGTGCTGGGCCATGTAGTCCGAGATTGCACGGAACTGAGAGGCGTCCTCCTTGTAGGAGTTCTTCTCTTGAACTAACTGCTGGAAGCGCGGATGCTTGTGGAACGGAAGCTGTTCGTCATTGGGTTCCGCCTGCCCGTCCGGTCCGTCCTTCTCGCCACTCGGCGTAGGTGCGTTGGGGTCGTGGGCCTGCGTCACTTCGGGCGAGGTTTCCGCTTCTGCTGGCTGTTCTGTGGGCGGCGTTGCCACTTCTCCCGTCTTCGCCGCCACATCCCTTACGAGATCGAGCAACGTGCGCGGGCTTTCGCCGGGGGTTTCGGTAGTGGACGGTGCTACCTCGGTGGCGTCCGCCGTCCCTTCCGTGCTGGGCACGTCTGGAACCGGGCTGTCTGTCTGTTGGCCGGATGACGAATCCGACGCGATTGCTTGCGTCATGCAAGCATTTGTCTGTCTGTCTGCACGCGTGCCAATCCCTATTCGCCAAAATCGTTCATCACCCGCCCATCATCCCTCCCGGTCCCGGCGGCTGCGCCTGCGTGGGGCCGCTGGGGGGTGGGGGAGGCGGGCCGTCTGTCTGCGGAGAACCGCCGCCGGGTTGCGGTGGGCCGCCGCCCGGTGGGGGGGGTGGGCCGCCGGGGCCGCCGCCCATGAGTTTGCCCATAGCGTTCTGCATGATGATGCTCGGCAGGCCGGAGGCTATCGCGTCTGCCGGGTCGATGCGGTCGTCCAGGCGGATGATGAGTTGCTTCACCAGCCAGTCCGGCTTGATGCCGGGGATTTGCAGCAGCAGTGGCGCGAGGCGCTCGATGTTGGCGATTTCCACCGCCCGGTTGGGCCGCCCGCTGGAACCCGCCTCGATCTCCAATAGAAGTTCGTCGGCCACGTCCTGCGCCGTGAGTTGCGGCCAGACGGAGCCGGGACCGGCGATCTTCATCACCGTCTCCTGGCTCATCTCAAGGAAAAATATCTGCCCCACCGCCCGCGATAGCTCGTTGAGCAAGTCGTCAAGATCGTCCACGTTGGACGCGGTGCTAACCGTGCGGTTCTGTTCCGCGATGCTGTCGCCGGTGGCCGTCACCCCGCTCTGCGCGGAGCCGATGGACGCGTCTGACTGCCCCACCACCCGCAGCAAGTCCTCGTACACCGGTCCGGTGTCGTAGAGCGCCGCGTCGATGGGCACGCCCCGGATCGGTTGCAGCAGCTTCGCCACGTCACCGTTGGGCGGCAGCGCGTTGAGCGTGATGACCGCGTTGGCCGGGTGGTTTTTGAGTTTTTCAATGTCCTCCTCGTCGAGCTGGCCGGCGGCTACCGCCGTCTTCGGGCGGTTGGCGATGCGGTGCTGGCGCAGCGCCTCGCGGCAGCGGTTGTATTCCTTCTGCAAGGGCTTGAGCAGATGCACGTCGGAGCGCGGGAAAATACTGTCCTCGTTCTCCGTTTCGTTGAAAATGAGCGGGAAAACCGGCCAAAACCGCTCGATGAACACGTCGGGTTGTTTCGGTTCCACCAGAAAATCCGCGTAGCCCTCGCAGACCGTGCAGGTCTGGCCGGTGGTCTTGTCCCAGATCACCCACACGCACTTGCCGTCCTTGGTCCGCTTGCTCGGGCTGCCGTCCTCGCTCATCACGTTGGCGATGCGGTCCTTCAGACCGCTGATGCCCGTCTTGCTCTCGGTGTCGTAGCTCGTCGCGCTGCCTGCGGCGGACAGGTCGATGGCGTAAATCTCCTTGATCGTGTCCACCGGCAAAATGTACTCCTCCGCGATCCAGCGTGCGCCGGTGAACGTGCGCAAGTGGCGGCACGCCGGGTCCACAATGACCGAGGTGGAGCTGGGGAAGTCGAAACACATCCCTTCGCGCACCACCTGCTTGTCGCGTTGCTTGTAATCCTCCAGCAGCAGGCGCAGTTGTTCGATGCCCGCGCCGGCGGCGTCGAGCTTGTCGTCTGCCTTGTCTGCCAGCAGCCGTTCCATCACCGAAATCTGTTCCGTTAGACCGTTGATTTTTTCCACGTCGTCGGGGCTGCGTTCCAGCACCCGTTGGAAGCCGAGTTTCACGTAGCCCACGCCCGTCGTGCAGACGCGGCGCACCAATTGCTTCATCTGCACCTTGAACGGCGGGATTTGCTGGTTGAGCGTGTATTCGTAGAGGATCGTCAGCGTGGATGCCACCTTTTCCAGCATCGTCCGGCGCTGCACTCCTTGCGAAATGTCCGCAATGAGTTCCGTTATCTGTGGCGGCAGCGGCATTCCCGCCTGTTGGGATGCCTGCATCGCCATTTGGATGCCCGCCAGCGCGTTGACCGTGCCGTCCCATGTCTTGAAGTCCATCGTCTTGCGCTTGCGCACCACCACTTTAGGGTTTTTCGCGTAGAGGCCCGCCACTTTCTGCCCGATGTGGCGTTGGATGATGTTGGCCGTGTACTTGTCCGGGTCTTCCCGCCCGTCCCACTGCGCCCCGCCCAAAAACGCCTGGTCGTCGCGCATCCGCTTGAAGTCCTTGCTCCAATGCGCCTTCGCCGCGCTCACCTTGCCCTGCCATTGCTTCACCAGCGCCGCCCGGCTCGCCTCCGGCTGCGGCGTTTCGCGCTGCATGCCGCTTTTCACCGGCTCGATCCGCTCGTTGTCCGCCACTCCGGCGCTCGACTCCAGCGGTTCGCTGTCGAGTGTCTGGCCTGCGGGTGCGTTTGCTGTGGGTGGATAGATCATTGACTCGGATTGGTGCTGTAAGGATTCGGACGCGGAAAATACTGGTTCTGAAATGCGCTGGCGGCTGAGTCCACTTCCGGCATGGGGAATGGCAGGTCGCCTACCATCGACCTAGATACCAGGCTCTGTTTGAATGCTGGATCGTTTTTAAGATACGGGTCGGAATCCTTGAATGTTGACTCTCGATACGCCTGCATTTGCGGGGTTATCTGGAAATTCGGCGAGTAGCTTGTTTCCGCCATTTTGTGGCGGGCGGCCTCTATTTGCAGCAAGCCATCCCGGTTTTCTGGAAGAAACATCATCGGATTATGGGGGTTGACCACGATAGATCTTGGTTCCGATTCGGGTGTTCCGTTCAATCCTCCTCCAATCGCCATGCCTGCAACATGCGGGTTTGCTTTCAAGTAGTCACTCATCCCGGATTGCATTGCGCTAACCACCGGGTATCCGTATGCAGTCTGCTGCGTAAGCTGAGGTGCAGGCGGGGTGGGCGGCAACTGCGTGGCCTTTTGAAATTGCGATGCAAATTGCTCCATTCCTACGTTTCTTCCAGATGATCCGGCAATCAGCGTCGTGTCCGGCTCGTATTTACTCATGTATATTCGCAACGCATCCATCCTCTGTTTGTCCTTCAGCATGAAATCTGAAGGAGTGAAGGTTGATCCATCCGCCGCCCACTTGCCACCGGGTGTCTCGGAATTGGAATAAATGCTCTGGTCGGAAAACGTCGAATGATTAGGACGCTTGTACATGTCAGTACCATGTCCACGACCATCCTTGGATACGTCTGCACCATTCAAATCTTTGAACTGTCGATAAAGATCGTAGTCATATCCGCTGTCTCGGGGAGCATTGCGAAACTTCCACGCATCAAACGCCGTGTCAGTTCCAGGACTAGGCATTGGAAGAGGCTTTAGGATTGATGCTAACGGTTCGCTCATGGGCTTCTGGTTGAAATGTTGTCTGTCTGTCTGGGGCGTGGCAACCTCAAAATCCCGCGCACGCCTTGGCGTTGGCGCTCTGCCGGTCCTGCGCCTTCGAGCGGGCTTTTACCCACGCGATGCTGCCGCTCGGCGCGGCGGCCACTTTCCGCGATGGCGCGTTGGCCGCGTGCATCCGGCCCAGCCCCATGCCGATGTAGGCGATGGCGTCCACAAAGTCGTCGTGCTTGCCCGCCGGGAACGACAGCATTTGCGCCCGTGCCGCCTCCCACCACGGCGCGAACGCCGGGAAGCGCACCTTGCCCATGCTCATCCGGCCACGGATGGATTGCGCCCGCGTCTGCTTGTCCTTCACCGGCACCACCTCGTCGATGGCGCAGTAGATTTGCTCCTCCTGCATCCGTTTGCGCAGGAACGGCGCGATGGACTTGGAGATGTGGCCGCGCTCCGCCCACCAGATCAGCGGCTTGTGCCGGTCCATCATATCGAGCATCGCGTCCACCACGTCGTCGGTCTGTGCCCGTCGCCACCACACGTCCGGCAGTATCCAGATCGTGCCCTGGTCGTCCACTCCCGCCGGTATCAGCACCGTCGGGTCGCGGTCTTGCGCCAGCGACACCGCGTGGTCACTCGCGCAGTAGTGGCGCAGGTTGCGCGGCAGCTCGGCGGGTTGGTAGGTCGCCAGCCAGTCCTTTTTGAAAAAGTCCCCGTCCTCGGGCGCCGGACGCCCCTGGTAGAGCGCCGAGAACCCGCGCGGGTTGAGCCTGCGCTGCGAGCTTAGAAACTCCTTGGTGATGCGCTCAGGCCACAGCGGCTCGTCCTTCTCGCGCCCCATCACATCGTTGTCCTCGGCCAGCGCCGGGAACGCGATGATTTTCCATTGCTTCGCCTCCTCCGCGTTGTAGCACGCGTTGGTAGGGTCGGTCAGACGCCCCACCAAGTCGTCCTCATGCCAGCGCGTCATAATGATGACCACCCGGCCCATGCCGCCCATCAAGCGCGTCATGGCAACGTCGGTGAACCAGCTCCAAAGTTTCCCGCGCATCGTCGCGCTGTCCGCGTCCTCGCGGTCCTTCACCGGATCGTCGATGAGCAACACGTCCGCGCCGCGCCCGGTTAACGCGCCACCGGCACCCACGAACACACCCAGCCCGCCCTGTTCTGTCTGCACCCGGTCTGACGCCGCTCCGCCCTTGCGCAGCGAGCACTCGGGAAACACCTGCTGGTAGGCCGGTGTCTGCATGTACGTGCGCACCTCCCGCCCGAAGTCTTCAGCCATCGTCGCGGAGTAGCTCGCCACGATCATCTGCCGGTACGGGTCGCGGCCCATGAACCACGCCGGAAACGCTTTCGAGGCAATCTGAGATTTCCCGTGCCTCGGTGGCAGCGTGATGATGAGCCGGGGCATGCGGCCCGCGTCCACTTCTTCCAGCGCCGCCGCCAGCACCTCGTGGTGCTTCGCCACGATGTAGCGCGATAGCCGCACGTCGTCTGGGTCGCGGGGGTCCGGCATCATTAGCCGCACGAACTCGATGAGCGAGTCTTGCGCCTTGCGGGCCGCCAGCAGCCGCCGCGTCGCCGTGAGTTGCAGTTCCGCCTGCTCCAGCGCCGTGAGGTCTTTTCGCTTCGATGCCATCGGCGTCAGGAGGTGATCTCAGTCAGCGTGAGCGTGGAGATGGGTTTGCCGTAGGTGGTGGCGTTGATACGGTTTTGATTGTCTACAACGTACATCTGCAACTTGTACGTGTGAGGCAAAGCGTCAGCTGGAAGCGCGTCGATGAAGTCGATGGTGACTGCTGTCTGAATAATTCCACCATTCGCCATGGCCGAACCAACGACGGTTGTGCATTCCGTTCCAAGGGTTCCTGTTGGAACCCCTACAGGAGTCCCATCCCGAACAATCCGAAGGCGCAAGTACGGCCAGCTTGATTGGCTTAAAAGAACATTGATTGCCGCCTGAACGCGGATTTTAGAAGTGGTTCGAAACCGGGTGATCGGAATGCTCAATCCTGGTATATCAACCCATGCGGTTAAAGTTAGCGTCTGGAAATAAGTGTCCAGCACGCTCTGCACCACCTGCACCGGGAACCCGGCAGGGAACGCCAGCGCGGCAATGCCCACAGCTCCCGCCGCCATCTTCTCCAAGGTCACCGCGCCTTCTCCCAGCTTCGCGGTGGTCACCGCTAGATCCGCCAGATTGTCTGTTGCCACCGCTGCCGCTCCCAGCTTGCCCGCCACCACCGCTCCGGCGGCCAGCGCGTTCGCCACCACCGCTCCGGTGCCAATCGAAGCGGCTACCACCGCCCCGGCTTGGATGCTCGATGTCTGCACCGAGCCGGTCGCCATCTTGCTGCTGTCAATGCTCGCGCCTGCAATCTTGTCAGAGGTGACCGCCAGCGCGGACAGCTTGGCCGTCGTCACTCCTAGGTCCGCCAGCTTGCCGGTGGTCACGCCCAGATCCGCCAGCTTCGCGCTCGCCACGGCCGCATCCGCCAGTTTGCCAGTCGTCACATTGCCGTCAATGATCGCCGCCGTACCCACCGAGTTGTTGGGGATCGTCACCACGTTGTTGATGAGCTGCGCGGAAACGCCGATCACCACCTCGATGTTGGCGGTTCCAGACGCCGGGGCCGTGACAAACGTCAGAATCGTTCCAGCCACCGTGTAGAGGCTCTTTTTCTGATACGCTCCCGCCACATGCACCAGCGTATTGGCCGCGTTCACCGGCGCTTTCGTCAGCGTGAACACCGTCTGCGTACCGGTTCCGCTGAGCGTGTTCACCACCAGCGTATCCGTCGCTGGCCGGTAGCCCATGATGGCCCACACACCGCTGGAAAAATCCCCGTCAAAGCTCACCGAACTGGTGTGTCCGATCCCGCACAGGTAAGGGTAGTTGTCCGCCGCCGAGATCACCAGGTCGCCCGTCTTGTAAGTCTGTCCTGCCGACCACGCCCCGCGATAGTTCGAGCCGATCGAAGAGAACGCCGCCAGCACGTCCGCAGACATGGCCAGAAACCCGACCACCCCGTTCTTCACCGCACCGTCGTCGCGCTGCAACTCCGCCAGTCGCGCCTGCGTCGCCAGCATGCTGGCCGCAAGGTTCGCAAACTCCGCGTCAAGCTCGCTTCCCGGCAAGCCAGTCGCCGTGTACGGCACTGCCGCCAGCGTGTGAAAATTGGCGGCGGGCGTGTAGGTTGGTGGGGCTTGGCTCATGGATATAGTGAAGTGAGAAATAGGTTAAGGCAGATGGTTATTTGAATCTAAGGTCATCGTCATCGCTCTCACACTTCAGAGTCCTCCACGCTAGCCACAGGACCAGCAGGATGAACAGCAGGCAGGTTACGCTTGGGAACGGGTGCATGGCTTCTTGGTGTGCTTATGGCGTGGTGAAGGCAGAGCAGTAACAACGCGATAGTGGCGGCGGTGCCTACGTCGTGGATCACTTGGACTGCCGATTGGTGAAAAACCCGAAGAGCGCCATGAGAAGACCCATGATGATGCCCTGAGGTGTGACGTTCGCTCCGGCGAATACCGGGGTGATGGCGCTTGCCACGCCGCCGATGATGCCGAGGGTGGTGGTGATTTTGTCGTTGTTTAGTGTCATGGTGTTTACTTGTTTGCTGTTTTTGGTTCTGAGAATAATCGGGTGCGGATGTCACCGACCATGATTTTGAGTTCGGCGGTGGAGATTACCTGCTGGGCCGCTCCTGCTTCGAGGCGGAGCACTCGATCTTTCCAGTCTGTGGGAGGCTGGTTAGCTAGTTTGGTATCGGTCGATGCAATGATAGCCGCATCGGCCATGTCGATGTGATTGGCGAGTTTCTCATGCGCTGAGTTATTCGCATTGACTGACGAATTGACCCATACCACGAATGGCACCAGCACCACTGCAATGAGTGGCAGCAAGATTAAGTTAATCTGCTCAAGGGCGGTGTTGAATGACTTCATCATGTGGTTTATTCGGTGAAAATGTGAGGATGGGCGATATTCAGTCCATCATTCGCTAGCGATGTATAAATGCCCACCAGCGTATTGTAGGTTTCCGTATCTCCAGCCGTTTCTGCTTCATGAATTTTCGTAAGCAATAGCAAGGTGGTTCCTTCAGGGGCTGACCATAGGGTCGCGCAGTTGACCTCAAACTCATTCGGAAATTTGGCTGTGGGTGCGGTAGGAAGCTCAGGCGGGGCAGGCGTCGGTGGGATCGACTGTTGCAATACGATTGCGGCATCCATCGACATCGGCATGGCATCGGGCAATGCAGCCCCCGCCACCGCAAAGCGTGGCAGCAAACAGAGCATTAGGAGAGTGTTTTTCATGGTGCGGATTTCCAAGCGTTGTAGCCAGCCACGCCCTTCACGAACATGATCGTGCCAATCCCGTTCATGGACGTTTCTGATTGTGTACTTTTCGCGGCCAGAGCTTTATTGTCGGCGTGCGTGACTGTGGCGGTGTAGTCGGGCCGAGGCAGATCCAATCCATGCGCTCCATCAATGCCCAGGTCAGCGAGCACATCATATAAACCCGCAAACAAGGGTTGATCCAATGCCGTTACCATAGGGGCCAATGCTGTGCGTATATTGTCCTCAGTACACGGCGATTCATCCGTAGCATGCTTGGCTTTCAGCGCATCCATTGCAAACAGCAACAGTCGGTTGCGCATTGCCGCATATGACGCAGCGGAAAATTCAGAGCTGGACATTAAGATCCAATCACCAGCCGTCATGTGGGCCTCGTATGGACCCGTCAGGCCGAGAATGGTTGAGTATTTGAATATAAAATACAGCTCGTTATACTGGACTTTGCGCAATGCCAGCAACTCAGCCATGCGCGGGACAATCTGCGGGAAATGCACTCTGGAATTACCCAGCATTGCTACTGTGTCACCGTCGAGTGGCGTCAACGTGGGTTTGGTCGCGATAGCATTGAAGATCGGAGCTAGTTCCGAGATGTCCTCAGATCGTTGCCACGGGTATTTCATGATCTTGCCCTCTCCATACATCACTGCCATCTCACCCTGTTCCGACCGAGTGGAAGTGTTAAGACGCTCCAGCCAACCAGCGCCCAGAGCGTTGGTGGTGGCAGTGTCGAACAGTCCGAGCTTTGCCACCGCCCGTTGTTTTAGCCCCGCATCAAACTCGCTATCGACTGCGGCTTGCAAGTTGGCACGGCGCAATAACAGGGGGGAGTAAAGGTTACCGGGGTCCACCGCAGATGCGATGTGACAGAGCAGGGCGGATAGGATGGTGGTTAAGATGCGGTGTTTCATGGTGTTAAAGTGATTCGGGTTGCGCGCCATTCGCGGGGGTACATGGTGTGCCACACCTCAGAGCCATTAGCGTTCTTTTCGGTAACACCACCCGCATCGACCAGTTGGTAAATCCAGATCAGAGATGGATTGCTCTGACGCATCCACACCGAAGCGTTAACGTTACCTCGGCTTGGTTGGAAGAGGATCGTGCGGCCCGGCGTATGTGTAGCACCATAAGAATAAGTCACCCACGACATCGGATGGGACGTGCTGGACATCATGTCTAACTTATAGCGTTTGAACTCACTTCCAGGCGTCGAGGTGGTTGCCAGAGGGTTGGATAGATACACCCACGGGTCTGGATCGTTGGTATTTGTGCCAGTGTTAGGGTTGGCAGCGTGCCCGGTGGTACACGTGTCATAGATGAATACACCGGCTGTCGCAAAATTGTTCACGCTCGCACGGATCTGTACGTCCTGATAACCGGGAGGCACTTGGATTTCAAACACGGGATAGAGCAAATCGTTCGGCGTGAAAACTTCAGATTCCCGAGACAGGCCTCCCAGGCGGCTGCCATAAACCATCAAGGATAGCGCCGAAATGAGGATGAATGTAAATGTGGCGAGTTTTAGTTTCATTAGCTGATGGATCTGGTTTTGAAAGCGTTGATAAGAGTGTCTAAAACGTGTATAACATCGTCAATGGAGGCGGTGGCTGGGTCGAACGTCAGCGTGCTTACGGCGGCGGTGGTGGCGGCTATAAAGGCGGAGGCACTTCTCCTCACCGCCACCAACACGTTCGGTGCCGCAGCCACCCCGCTCGTCGTACTCGCCGAGGTGCAGCCCGCGTTCGTCACAGATCCCAAGGCCAGCACAATGTTCAGCGTGGTGTCATTCGCCACTCCAGGGGCCAACGTCGTCAGCGTTATCACAGCGTCGCTCGGATGGCCGACAGCAAAAAAGCCAGCCATCTCAGCACTCGCATTCAACTGCTGGAAAATACGGTCCATCCACTGCGCCTGCGTCATCCCCTTGTCCAGCATTACGTTGAACACCTTCGCCGGGCTGAACAACGCACTCGTCACCGTCACACTCACCACCCCACCAACCCCAATCGGCGTCGATCCAGACGCCGTGAGCGTACTCACCTGACACGTCCCAGCCTGCACCGTCGATCCCCCCATCCGCACCCGCATCTTGCACGGTGCCAAATCGAAGTTAGCCTCGCCGCCTGCACTCAACACAACCGCCGCATCCAAGCTGTTCTTGATCGGCAACCACACCACCCCACCATCAATGCTGAACTCCAAATTCAACACCCCTCCCGTAAACGACCCTGACGCAAAAAATGTCCCGCTCCCACCCATCCAGTCGGCAATCCCAGTGCTGCCATTCGTAATAACCTGCTCCTTGATGGTCTGCATTTGCTCAGGAGCATGCCCACCAAGACCCTCCATACAAACCATTTTTGCCAAATTCGTCCGCCAGACAGACATCGCCACTCCCACATCCCACACCCACCAAAAGTTTTCATTTTTACCAAAATTTAGTAGGGGCGGGCGATAGGATGCCGGGGCCCCGCGTCCGGGGGGGTGCCGGGGTCCGCTGTCTGCGGGTCGGGTCGGGGTGCCGGGTCGGTGTGTGCCTGCTGCCTGCCGCTGCCGCCGTCATGCTGCCGCTGGTGCTGCCTGTCTGCCGCGGTGCTGCCGCTGGTGCAGTCAGATCGAGCTGAAGCATGCTGTCAAGATGCGTTTTTAGGGTTACAACTTGTGACAATACACATAATGCGGAATCGGTTTTTTGCGCTGTGGCCCTACAGCCGTATAGAAAACCGCTTAAAAAAGCCTAACTGAAACTGTAATTGGATGGCGTTTTGCCATCTAACAGCGAAAAAACCTGTTAGTAACCGCACCCGCCGCTGTCTGCGCCGTCTGTCTGCGGGTACGCCTCGGCGTCGATGGCGGAAAGCCGATCCACCTCCGCAATCGACTTTATCACCAGCCTCTCCAGGTCGGCGGCGGTGAGCTGCGACGGCGAGCGCTCACTGTCGTCGCCGGCCCGCAGCGCCAGGCGGCGGCTCTCGATGCCATGCCCGCCCGCCTCTAGCACCCAGCGGCTAGCCGCAAACTTGGCCGCAGCCGGGGCCGTGTCTGAGTCGATGATCGACTCCAGGCATCGCAGTGCCTTATGGGCCAGCCCGCCGCATAGTATGCGCTCCCGCTCGGTGTGCGCCGCCCGCTGCACCTCGGGCAATGCCAGCGTGCGGCGAGCGGTAACCGCCAGAGCGTTTGGCGAGCCGTGAGCATATCCGGCGGCGCGAGCGGCGGCAGACTGCCCCATACCGTTTGCGATGTTGCGCGCAAAATCTCGCTGCTTATGTGTGAGGGCCATATGTGCGGAGGCTGGCGCGGTCTGCGGAGGCTGGCGAGCAAAAAAGCGCGTCGGGGACTACGGGGGCTAGTTTGGATGTTTGCGGGCAAATTGTGTGCGCCGCTAGTTACGGGGGGTAACGGGGGCATGTTGGCCGGTTTGCTGGCGCTGATTTTGCGGGCTGTCTGGCGGCTGTCTGCCGTGTGCTAGCTCTATTTTTATACTTTTTATCTCTAAGATATAACTTGCCCCCGTTACCCCCCGTGACGCCGGAGCGTACGGGGGCATATTTGGCTATTTTCTGAAATTATTTTTTTGCACGTTGCTGGTTGGATTGCAACGAGTTGCATCAAATCTCACGACGGCGCGTAATAAATATCTTGCGCATTGTCTGCAATCGCCTATTTTTTGCCCGTCGCCATTCCGCGCCGCCAACAACACCGAAAAATGAGCACTATAATCGCCGAAACACTACCCCCGCGCGGCATGGCCGCTATCGACTCCAGCAACCGGGGCCTGGTCCGAAAATGGCTAACGGGGCGAGGCATGGCCTATGCCGATGTCTGCAACCTCACCGTGGCGCAGCTTAGCGGAGCGTATAACGACACCTCAGACGGCGAGTTTGACGCCCTGGTGGCGCTGTCTGCCATGGCGGCACCTGTCCGCATTGCACCCGCCACCGCCCCCGCCACTGCCCCCGCAACGGACGCGGCGGCCGCCATGGCGGCCGCCATGCAGGCGATGCTGGACAGCATGGCGGCACCTGCCGCCATGCTCGACGAGGGCCGCGTCATTGATCTCATCGCCCAGCATGCGCCGCAGTCGCCGCAGTGCACTCTATACATAGAGGGCGCGCCGCCGACGCGCCGGGAGTTGCCCGCTGGCATGCGCCGCACGACAACAATCATGCTGCCCGAGGAGTACTAATCCCTAACCTGCAACCACCATGCAACACCCATACATCATCAGCACGCGCCGCGCACAGGGGCTGTCAATGAGCCTCAACCGCCGCCGCCGCCATGGCAGCCACCGCGCCGCGCTGGCGCTGGTGGCTAGTTTACTGACCGCGTTAATTGCCACTTGCGTTGTCATGACGACGCGCTAATCGCATCCCCCCCCAACCCCCACCTCCCGGCATGCCTCACCGCGTGCCGGGGTTTTTGTGTGTTATGGCAATAGAGCGCAATTTCGCGCCCTACGAAAAATAATCGTAAATGGTTGTGGACATCTACGAAAAAAAGCCGTAGGGTTTACGCATGTCCAACACCGAACAACTCGCCGCCATCCGCAACCTCGCCAACGAAATCCTTGGTCTTATCGACTCCAAGCCAATCAGTCCGCTGATGCCATGGATGATCGAGAGCACGCCAGAAGAGCACGCTGCGACTATCGCCAGCCACTGCGCGAAATTGGCGGCGGAGATCGTCAGCATGGTTATCGACCGTCCAACCACCATTGACCCAGCCTAACCCGTGAAACTCAAACCAATCAGCAATGTCGCTAAGTGGCTTCGCGGATCGCTTCCGCTCCCAGCGGGGGCGATACCCCTCGCTCAAGAGGGTGTATCTGGGCATGTCTGCCTCGGTCCTAACGGTAGGTGGTGGCTCTGGATGGGCGGCGTCACATCGTCCATGCCACCCGAGACACAGCGCGCCGTCATGGAGGTTATCATTGCTCAACTCGGCGGCACCGCTGCGGCTGTCGCTGACAGGCTGGCCATCTCCGCGCGCACTGTCGAGGCGTGGCGATCCGGCAAGGCACCATTGCCCCCCAAGGCTGCATACCTGATAGCCGAGCAACTGGCAGCCCAATAATAGCCATAACCAGACCCTGGAGCTAACCGCATTCGCGGGCAGCTCCGGGGTTTTATTTTGCTCAGTGGCGCTCATTGCGGTAGCTCAGGGTTGACGTTCGGCAGATAAACAACATTGCGGTCACGGGCGTAGATAGCACCGCTGCCGCCAAGCTGCCGCCAAGCTGCCGCTGTCCGCAGACACGCCCCGACCGCCCCGACCGCCCCGACCGCCCCGACCGCCCCGACCGCCGGCACGATTCGGCGCTATTGAAAAAGACGATTCGGCGCTAATGTTTTTGTTGACTGGCTACGCGCTTCGGCGTACTATTCGGCGCTAATGAAAATCACAATCGACCACCCAGCCAGCTCCTACGGCGTCCCCGTCATGCTCGACGACGACGGCAGCGTGCTGCCCTACGCCAAAGGCATCCGCATGATACGCAAGCGCTTGCGCCTCTCAACCAGTGATCTCGGCGCTATGTGTGGAGTGTCTGCCCGCACGATTGAGCAGTGGGAGTACAAGCGGCTGCCGCATGCAGCCGCTCTTAACGTCATGTCAACCATGCCAATCAATACGTTCGTTCCGCGTCCTGTGAAGTCCACAAAGAAGCGGAAATCCAGTAGCGATTGATCTTGCGATCCGAGTCGAACACGCCAGCGGACACGCGGCCACGGTCCTGCTTGGCCAGTCGCGCCAGTGCCGACCCGCAGGCACCCGACCACGTGAACATGCTCCGCGCTTGGTCGCGGACAGGTGAGCCGTTATCCATCAAGCGCGTCTCAATCTCCAGAGCGGTGAACGAGCGGGGCAGGTCGTGCCAGATGCCAGCGTGCTGCACTGCGGTTGCAATCAGATCATCCAGGCGACGGGCGGGCGAGTTGGCGTCCACAGCGTCCACCAGATCGGGGTCGCGCCATGCCAGCACGCCAGAGCGTGAGTCGCGCAGATGCTCGGGAGTCACCCAGCCGTCCAGGTCGTGCGCCAGGGCTGGCAGCTCGCGGCGCAGTGCCGCTTGCAGTTCGTTGCGCCCCTCCGGCGCGGACGTGTCGATGGGCAGCGTGATCGGGTTGAAATGCAGCAGAATCACCTTGTCTGACATGTCTGCGTCCAGAGGCGGGATGATTTGGAGTGCCTCGGGCGTGTCGTTGCAGCACACCATGCACGCCCATACAGGCCGCACGCTGATGCTCGACGCGTGGCGCTTGCGAAGCTGCACCGCCTGCGGGTACATCGCCTCCTTGAACGCCGCACCGAACAGACGCCGCGCACGGATGTCTGTCTGCGCTTGGCAATCGTCCACCACCAGCATCTCGGAGCCGATCAGGTCGTCGTTCCACAGCATGCCGCCGCTCCAGGCGGCGTAGGGGTTGGCAGAGCGCCCGCCAAGCACCTGCGTAGTAATCCATGCCAGCAAGCTCTTGCCGCTATTGACCTCACCGGCCAGCACCAGCATGGGCGAGGGGATGTGCGTGTGGCCGCGTACCGCCTTATAGCGACCAGACAGCCACGCCATATAGACTTCCAGCGCCGTGACGTTCGCAAACGCTTGGTTTAGCAAGCTCTCGATCAGCGGGTACTCGCCCTTGAACGGGCATGGTGGCTTGGCCTCGGACGTGATGAGGATGGGCAGCCCGTTGCTGTCCGCAGACATGCCTTGAGCGTGGCCGGCGATGTTGCCGCTCCACTGGATGCCGCCGTCAAGCTGCCGGTCCGCGATGGACGCCTTGGTTGCCCGCATCAGTTCTTTTGGGTCGGGGAATTGGTCTGCCAGATGTCTGGCAACGCCGGTCACTACAGGCGCGGCGGCCGAGTAGATGAAGAAGGCGTTTTTAATCCTCACCAAATACTTGGCGGCGGGGCCGTCGTAGAACACGTCGGCGGGATCAAACGACTGCATGGTGGATTTGCCGACCGGGTGCAGGATGGCCGCCACATCCGAGTCAGCCTTCCAGTTTGGGTTGTCTGCGAACGGCTTGGAAAACGCGCTGCGTGCCGCGTCCACCGCCTCGGTGGGTTGCAGGGGGCGGCGCAGGCTGCCATCGTATGACTTCAGGCGCTCCACCGTGTCAGCCTCGCTCATATCCTCGATGCGGCACCACCACGCGGCGTCCATCAGCCAGGTGTGGATGCCGTTGGCTGGCGGTTGCGGGAACTCACCATGCTGGCGGCTCAGGATGATCTTGCCATTGATCTTGATGCGCCCCTTGCCCGCGCCCTTGGGCTTGGCTGCCACCGCAGCGGCAGGCAACTCAGGCTCGGCGTCTGCCACAGGCTCGAACAATGCCTCGCGCTCCAGGTCGATCCACGCTCCGGGATCGTGGCTCACGAAGCACAGGCGGCCAGGGTCCTTGCACGCCTCGTCGATGACGAGGTTGTGGCCTCGGAAAAAGTTGCGGGCGGCGATGAACGCGCCCAGGTGCGTCGCGCTGTCTGCCGGGATGCGGGCGATGCCCTTGACGCCGTGGCCGGACGGCGACACAAACGCCGCCACAATGCGCGGTTCGGCTTGGAGTATCTCGACGATCTCATCGACAGACCAGCCGATGTTGTCGCAGGCGTCGAAGTCGAGTTGCAGGAAACCGCTGTGCGTGAAGCGCCCCTCAGCCACCGCCTTGCCGCGCTTGCCATCGCAGCAGCCGCTGATGCTCACAGCGGGCAGGTTGCGCTTGGCTAGGCTGTAGCCATCGTCGTCGCCAGCAGACAGCGCCAGACGCAGCTTGGTGATCTTCTCATCGAACTCCCCGGAGCGGACGCCCTCGATCATGTCGGATAGAGTGAGCGTGGCTTCCGCCACGGGGGATGTGGCAGACTTATAGTAGTCGATCTGTGGGCTTGGATGGGTCATGGTCATGGGGTGTTCTTGGCTTGGAGTTGTAGCGTGTGGATCATGCGTTTCAGAAATTCAATATAGAGAATCAGATCGGCTCGGTTCATTTTGTGTGGTGACTTCATGTGTTTGGGAAACTTGTTTGCCTGCCATGCGTTGCAGGGCGTGGACGGCGTGGAGCAAGCCCGTCTGCGTGTCGCTCTTGTCTCGCAGCGCCTCGGCCACCGCGTCGTCGATGGTGCCAGCGGCGATCAGACGGTAGATGATCGTCTCCGCAGCCTGGCCGGTGCGGATCAGTCTAGCGTTGGTCTGTAGGTACGTCTCGTTAGAGTAGGTCAGGCTCATCCACACCGCGATGCGGCAGGATTTTTGCAGCCCGTCGATGCCGTGGGATAGCGACCGCGCGTCAGCCACCCAGGTATGTATCTCACCGCGCTGAAACTCGGCCATGTCGCGCTCGTCGAACATGCGGGCACCGGGGATGGCAGCCAGAACGCGGGCGCTCTCATGTTTGAACGCGCACAGCACCAGCATCGGCTCGCGGCCATGCTTGGCCCGCAGCTTTTCCAGCGCGGCCACCTTGGCGTCATGCACCGGCAGGATGTTGCGGTCCTCGTCGTAAACCGCGCCGCTGGTTAGCTGTAGCAGCTTAGCGCAGAGTGTGGCGGCGGTCAGTGCGACCACCTCGCCGGAGGTATCAATTGATACCAGCAATTCCTTTTCCAACGTCTTGTACTGGCGCTTTGCGTCCGGCGGCAGGACGATTGGAACGTCCACCACCGATGACGCGGGCATGTCGTTGTCCTCGCCCAGCAGCACCAGACAGACATCAGACAACGCTGCGTCGATCTCCTCCTTGCAGCCCTTGCGCAGCTTGTAGGAGTATCCCATGTAGTCGGCTTGATGAAAATAGGCGTCCTTGTAGCCGGTGAACGTCTTGCCCAGCCGCTCTCCGTCGTCGAGCAGGCGGGCTTGCGCGAACAAGTCGAGGTAGTCGTTAGGCACCGGCGTGCCGGTCAGCCCCCACCTGCGGGCGAACTTGGGCAGATGCTTGCGCAGCGCCTTGAACCGCTTGGACGCATGGTTTTTTGCTAGGCTCAACTCGTCGATGACCAACGTGTCCACCGGGCAGTGCGCGGAGCGTGGCGGAAACATATCTGGAAGACGGTTAGGCAGCATCTCCGAGTTGATTAGATAGATGTCCGCGCTGCCGTCGTGCCATGCCTGCATGCCCTCCGCCGTGCGCAGGTGGGCTACCCGCATCCATGCGCTGTGCGTCCATCGCGCCACTTGGGCAGGCCATGTGATCGAGCAGACACGCAACGGGGCAACGATGAGCGCCGCCTTGAACTGTCCGCAGACGGCTAGCGTGTCAATCGCCGCCAGCGTCACCACCGTCTTACCCTTGCCCGGTGGCACGAACAAGGCCGCACGCTCACGATCAACCAGATGGCCGATCATCGCCGGTTGATAAGGGAATGGGTGGAATGTCTCAGGCATGATTAAAGAATGGTGAAGACAGCAGCACGCCCTGCCGCGATTGAGTCCACGGACACAGCCGGGATGTCCTGCTTACACAGGTCGTTCATCCACTTTTTTTGCAGAGCGGTGGGCTCCTTGCCCGGGGCCTTGAACTCGATGAATATTACCCTTCCTTTGCAGATGAACATCCGGTCTGGCACTCCCCGGTGGCCGGGTGTCGCGTTCTTGATAGATATGCAGCCGTTGGCGCGAGCGTAGTCGCAGACAGCTTTCTCGATGGTGGATTCCCTCATGGCTTGGATGCTTCCTTGGATGGTTCAATAAAACTGTTGTCCCCAAGAATTGGACGCGCCATCAGCACGCCGTGGAACGTCTCATATTCCATGCCGTCTTGGGTCGGCCCTGGGCATTCGCATTCTTCGCAGTAGTCCAGCCCGCAGAGTGAGCAGACTTCGCCAAGCTCCCCGGTTTCCTCGTCGTAGCCGTCGCAGTCTGCCGCGAAGCTCACGCGCCGCCATCCGGTATCACCGCCCCATTGCAGAGCCATCGCGTCCGCGATTCCCTGATACGTCTTGGAGCGTTCGCGCCAGCGGTCAGGCGACGGTGTGAGCTTGTTCTGGCCGTTGTCGCATTGATTCGCCCAGCGTGGCTTTCCGTCCACCATCCGGGGCGGGACGTTTGCGGTTGGCCGGAGTTTCGGCAGACCTTTCAGCCATAGCCCGGTGGTCTTGCTCGCATCGTCCCCGAACTGGTGCGGGTGGACGTATTGACAGGCTTTGCGGATGTTGCTGGAGATCGCGCCCACGGGGTTCTCAATGGCAATGCGCGGGCAGTCCGCATCCATGAACAGGCGCACGAAGTCCAGAGCCTCGGCTTGCGCCTTCCGGCGATCCTCGCCCACCAGTGTTCCCTGTTTCACTTTCTGGTGATACCCCACACCGGGGAATTTGTCATAGTCCGGGTCACTGAATGCCCATGCTGCCGCTACGTTCAGATAGGTGCATGGCGGGTGAGCGATGATTAGATCCCATCCGTTGCCGAGAATGTCCCGAACGTCGCCCGTGTAGTGGTCGCCGGGTGTTTCGGTTTCCAGCATATCGCAGGACGTGGCGACGTGTCCCAGGGCGTTGAAGGCATCCCGGACGGTTCCCGATGACTCGCAAGCCACAAGAACACGAAGAGGGACAACAAGACGCTGCATGGAATGCCGAGGAGCATCCTGCGCGAGTTCGAGCGTTAATTGGTCGGCATCCATGAGCTTATGCGTTCGCCGGGAAATCACGGACCTCCATGATGCGGCTTGTTTTGATTCCTCCGTGGACGGGAATCATTCGGACGTTGCAAAGGGCGTCCTCAACTTCTCTGCGAACATTTTTCGACAACGATTCCAAGTCGAGCGTCCTAAACGCTAGCGTCTTTTCGAGTCGCTGGACGTATCGCTCTAACCCTGCAATCTTTCTATCTCGTTGATCCAGACGGCGAACAAGTCGCTGGACCACAACGCCATGACTGGCGCTGTTTTGGGGTGGGGGTTCGTTGGTTTCAGTCATGGCGTGGGTCAGCTTGAGCGTTCGGCAGAAAAGAATCACAACATCCAGTGGCTTCCACATCGCCCCATGCTTCGGGAGAATTATCGTTCGTGCATCGGAGTTGGTCGTATCGACCTTCCAGCGGCATGGACCATCGGCAGTTCGCGCATTGTTTCTTGATCGGATGCAGAGCAGAGCATGCGATTTGCGATGCGTGCTTGAGTGTTTTGATTTCACGACTTCCTTCGCCAGATCCGCGTTGCATGATGCACTGAGCACTAATATCTTGTAGCGCGGTCCTATATTGATTGCGCTCGACCATCACCGACATCAGTTCGTTTTGCAGGTCTGATATGATTGATTTCCAGTCATCCGAAGATGCCGAACAAGACGCAGCATCTGACGGGCTTTCACTTTGTTGTTTCGTTTTCATGACTGTTTATTGGTGCGCGGCTGCGCTTTGGCGTTCGCCTCAAAATATTTTCTTCCATTAGCGGTGATTTTCACCTTGTCCCCAGCCCATTTGCCAAAACACACTTCTGCAAAGATCGGCGGGGTCTGTGTGTTTGCATATTGCTTCCATGATCGTTTCAGTTGCGGAGATTCCACCGGGGGCAGAGGGCGAGCTACTTCCGGCTCGCTCATCCGTTCCACCCCCAGCGGAAAAAGGTTAGCGGCTCGATACCACCGGCTTCTTAAACACCCGCAGGCCAATGCGTTCACCGGCGGCCACAATATCTCGACCATGCTCGTCAGCGTCGCGCAGCCAGGTGAGGATGGCCATCCGCGACGGGATGATCGTCACCAAGTCGCGGCGGGTGTCTGCCAGCTTGTCTGTATCGTCCACCTCAAAGTCGATGGCGAAGCGCACGCCGTTGGGCGATGCCAGCTCTGCCACGCTGGCGCTTGCAGCCATGCGCTCGTCCAGCGCCGTCTGTCGCGCCTTGGCCGCAGCGATGGCCGCCAGCGTGTCAGACAGCTTACTGCTATCCGCCGCGGCTGCCGCAGCCTGCTCTGCCGCCACCCGCGCCGCCTGTGCCACCTCAAACGCAGCCCGCTCCACCGCCAGCGCCGCTGCCTGCTCTGCGGCCACCGACTCTGCGTGGTCGCCCACTAGCCTGTGAATGCGTTCTTCCTCGGCCTTGATGCCAGCCACAAACTCAGCGGCGGTCGCATCTATGAGCTTGCCTATCCGATTGACCGGCTCCTTCACCATCTTGCGGCATTTTTCAACCTCGATGCGCATCTGGCCAAGCGTGCGCGATACGTGTTGTGCGTCCGCGCTATCGTCGTTTGTCGCCACGCCCGTCACACTGGCTGCCAGCACCAGCATCGAGGCTTTACGTTTCTCCGCGTCGGGTGAGATGGTTAGCGAGTAACCGTTGCCTTGTAGAATCAGGGATTCTGTGTCTGTGTTCATGGTATTAAATTGGTTCGTGGTATATGTTTTCGTCGTGGCTGTCGTGGTCGGGATCTATGGGTTCATCTTGGAAAAAATCCGCGCAGGTCGGTGCGCAAGTGGCCGCTGCAGACGCACGCCCCTCGGCGGAGCAGTCGGCAGCGTTGGCGGTAGCATGTATCACAGTGGTCAGGGTGGCAGGGGTGTTCGCGGGCGGCTCTGGCTAGGGTAGCCAGCCGCTCGCGCAAAGTCAGAACGGTTGATCTGATAGGGCCGCAGGATGCTCCCACAGCAGCCACGGCAGACGGTGGAGCAGCAGCGGCTGCAACCCCTCCCGAGTCGGCCGCGCCGCCAGCCAGCAGGTCTCCGGGTCTACCGGGTCGCGCATCAGGCACAAATCCGTCTCGAAGCTGTTCATTGCCTGGTGCCACGTCGCCACCTCCGCGCTCGCGCCCACCGGCAGCATCGGCAGCGCCTCGCCAGCCGTGCGCGACAGGCTGCGGTTCTCCGCCGGCAGCGATCGGGCAGTCTCGTCGGGAGAGGGTCTGTCTGTCAGCACCACTCCCGCAGACGGCTTTCCCGGCAGTGCGGCAGCGGCGGCTTTCTTCTTTGCGGCGATGATTTCAGCGATGGTGGCCATGTCGTTATTTCTCTCACCCACAATGCCCCACCCCGAGAAACTCAGGGTGAGGCGCTTCGATTAACCCTTGGGGTAAATCAAAACTTAATGTCATCCTCGCCACCGGCCAGCAGCGCAGCCACTTCTTTGAGAGCAGCGATAAGAGCGGCGTCCTCCGTGTTGCCCGCCGCGATGGCGTTTGGCAGCCACTTCTCGATCAGTGCGACAACGCCCGCCTGGTCAGTCTCTCCGATCTCGTCGAGCGTCTTGCCCTTGTAGCGGCCCACATGCACCACCACGCTGCCCCAATCCAGAACCGCAGCAGACTGAGTCTTGCTGGCTGTGACGCTTTGTGGCGCGTCGTCGTCATCCTGCACCGCGTCGTCGCGGTCCTTGATGCGCTTGTATTTTCCAGACGGCTTCAGCGCCACCTTGTCTGGCTTCATCGTCGAGATGTTAGCGTATGTCTGATCGTCCTTGTGAGCGTGCACCACCTCGATCTTCAAGCCCATGCCGATGAGTGTCTCGGTGTCGAACTCCGCCAGCTCCGCCGACGTAAGCTCGCGGCCCATCATCTTTTTCAAGTCCTTGCGGATCGCGCTCTTCACGTCCAGCGATGGCGTGTAGCCACGCGTCCAGATGCAGTAGCGGCGGTTCTCGTTCTCCTCGTCAGTCACCTCCGTCTCGATCACCAACCGGAATTCCTCCTTCTCACCGAAGGCCGTCATGCGCTTTTTCAGCGGCGTAATATCGACGATGACAGCACGGATGTAGTCTTCAGTTTCGGGATGCGATTTGAATGCCCCGCCTTTTTTTTCACTTAGTTTCATTGTTGTTGTTGTTGTTGTTAGAAAAATCGGATCACGCAGTACACCTCCGCGATGATGCTTGCGATGGCAGCCACGGCCAGCGCCCACGCCACCACAAAATCGCGGTAGAGTCCGCGCACCTTGCGGCGCGCCGGGAAGACGTAGATGATCGGCAGGAAATGTTTCATCGTGGCGTGCGGGTTTTTAGATGTACAGACCCCACCCGGCGGGCAGCTTCCAACAAGTCACCGCAGCGTATCCAAACGCTGTCGGTGCCGCGCAGGCTCGCCGCCATTGACTCCAGCATGCCGCGTTCCTCCACCGGATGAATGCCCGTCGTGATCGCCCGGTAGCCCGTGTCGATCGCCTCTTGTTGTGTGATGATTCTCATTGCAGTTGTTTAGTTAGAACGAAGATGATTACCGCCAGCACGCAGTCCACCGCCACCACGACAGACAGACACAGCATGATGACATCCCTCACAGGTCCACCTCCACCCGGTCCATGTCCGCATTGTGCAGCTCGTTCAGTCTGGTTCTGTACTGCACCCGGCAGACCGGGCAGACGCCTTCCAGCCAGCCGTCTTCTACGGCTTGGTCGGCGATGGCCATTTCTATCTCCGCAGACAAGTCCAGCAGGTTGCCCGTCACTGGTTCGTCCACGATGATTTTGTGATACTGTCCGCAGAAGCGGCACGCGCGATCGGCGGAGATGATTGCTGTGTAGGTCATGGGTCCGGTTGGTTGGATCAATCCCGGCGGCGCTGGATAAACTCCGCCACATCGCAGGCCCGGTAGCGGATCACGCTTCCAGGCACGATGGTCACTCGCGGCAAATCCGCCTTGATTGACTCCAGTGCCTTCTGGTTCATGTTGAGCAACCCGCACACCTGCACCACCGTCAGCAGTTGCAGGTCGGCGGCAAAGCGCGTGATGAGCTGGGCTACCAACTCGGCGCGGGCCGAGTCGATCAACTCCGCCATCTGGGTAGGGGTCAGGGTGATGTTCATTGCATTTGCGCGAGCAAGAGATTCTGAATTGCACGGGCAGCGAAATTGGAATAACTCTCGCCGTTTTTCTGCGCCTCTTTCTGCGCCAATTTGTAAAGTGCCAAAGGAATGTTAACCTTCGTCACCTCTTTTGTCTTGCCCGTCGCGGGTCGTCCCGGTCGTTGTTTGGTTGGTGTATTACTGCTCACGGGCCGAAGCTGGCCATTAAAACGGGCAACGTAAAGATATTTTAACTACCTGTAATAAAACGGGCCAATTTAATTCTTGCTTTCTATTAGGTATCAGGCAAAATAGCCCTGAAAATAAACGAACCAAATGAAAACTAACGAAAACGCTCCCCCCAAAACTCGATCCAGAGGCCGTCCCAAGATGGAAGAGAACGAAAAAACCAAGTCCACCGGCGTCTCATTCACACCGGTTTTGCAGGCGATGGTCGTCGAAGAGGCCCAACGCCGTGGCATCAGCATGTCAGCCTTGGTCATTGTAGCCATCCGCGAGGAACTCGCCCGCGCCTACATGCGCCGTCTCGACCCTAACAGTGACTCCGACGCGGTGGACACCGAGAGTACCGATCCAAAAAAAACTGCGCTAGCCGCGCTAAAAGCTCCTTATCCGATGCGAAAGGCAAGGTGATCGCCTTGTTTTCCAACCGCCAGCTTGTCCTCAACCTCTAATCCCCCATCGCCGCGATCCTCGCCTTCATGGGGCAAACCTTCGATCTGTGGGACACGCTAGGTATTTTC
>Ga0209829_10000387_pt1 | contig 41137 bp, 34 predicted proteins | sample C_140205_EF_Meta_FD_187311 | JGI IMG/M metagenome (GOLD analysis project Ga0209829, IMG submission 187311) | Freshwater microbial communities from Lake Croche, Canada to study carbon cycling - C_140205_EF_MetaG (SPAdes) (version 2) | ecosystem: Environmental > Aquatic > Freshwater > Lake...
CCTTCTGGAATTTCCCAACTGTACTCATTTAAAGGAAAACGGTATTGACCCACTAAATAAGTATTGCCTTCTTCATCAAGTACAATAATGCCAATCGCGATATTTTTAAAATGAACCTTTCCATAGATGCCAGGCGTTCCCGCAGGAGTAATCACTTGGTATTCGGTTAAATTGATCCAGGGATTATCGTATACTATTTTACCGCTGATTGTTTTCCAAGGATTTTGTTCCTGTTCCATGCTATTAAATTTGTTTATAAAACTAAAAATCCCCCCCGAGCATTCGAGAGGGATTTTATCATTTTAATTATTTTATTTTAATCCGAAAGCCTTTTTCACTTTCGCTACATAATCTAATTTCTCCCAAGTAAACAATTCTACTTTCATAGTTTTAGATTTACCGTCTGGGGTTGTGAATGTTTTAGTAACGGTTTCGTTCTTACGACCCATATGTCCGTAAGCAGCGGTTTCGCTGTACATTGGCGTTCTTAATTTTAATCTTTGCTCGATAAAGTAAGGACGCATATCAAATACGCTTTCTACTAATTTACCAATTTGACCATCGGTTAATTTTACTTTAGCAGTACCATAAGTGTTTACGTTAATAGAAGTTGGTTTAGCCACTCCAATCGCGTAAGAAACTTGTACCAATACTTCAGAAGCCACACCAGCAGCTACTAAGTTCTTAGCAATGTGACGCGTTGCATAAGCAGCAGAACGGTCAACCTTACTTGGGTCCTTACCAGAGAAGGCACCACCACCATGAGCCCCTTTACCACCGTAGGTATCTACGATAATTTTACGGCCAGTTAAACCAGTGTCACCATGTGGACCACCAATTACAAACTTACCTGTTGGGTTAATATGATACTTAATATCGTTGTTAAACAACTTCGCGTATTTCTTGTATTTTGCTTTTACACGAGGAATTAAAATTTCAACGATGTCTTTTTTAATCTTAGCTAACATTTTAGCTTCTGCATCAAAATCATCGTGTTGAGTTGAAACTACAATCGCGTCAATTCTTACCGGTTGATTTTTATCGTTGTATTCTAAGGTCACTTGAGATTTTGCATCTGGACGCAAATATTTAATCGCCTTATTTTCTCTTCTTAATGCAGCGAGTTCAATTAAAATTTTGTGCGCTAAGTCTAATGCCAATGGCATGTAATCGTCGGTTTCATTGGTGGCATAACCAAACATCATACCTTGGTCACCTGCCCCTTGTTCTTCTTTTTTCTTTCTGTCTACACCTTGATTGATGTCGGCAGATTGTTCATGAATAGCAGATAAAATTCCGCAGCTATCCGCCTCGAACATATATTCACTCTTAGTATAACCAATCTTCTTGATTACATTACGTGCAATAGTTTGTACATCTAAATAAGCTTTTGATTTTACTTCACCAGCCAATACTACTTGACCAGTAGTTACCAATGTTTCACAAGCCACTTTTGATTGTGGGTCAAAGGCTAAAAAATTATCAATTAGGGCGTCAGAAATCTGATCGGCTAATTTGTCTGGATGTCCTTCGGAAACGCTTTCTGAAGTAAATAAATAAGGCATAGATTAGTATTTAAGGTGCAAATATATAAATAAAAACAATTTGAATAATATAGTAACTACAAATCTGAATAATAAATATGAAGCCTCATTCTAAACTTAGAATGGGTACCTCCACCTAATCTAACCCTACCCATGGCAGGTTGATTGCCAGAAGAAGTAGATAAGTAGTTCACTACCCCTGAGTTGGTATTATAGGGATGAGGCGGCACAAATTGAATAGAGTCATTTACGGGAGCCAATATCCTGAAATCAAACACAGAATCGGAACGAGAAATAACCCCTTGCACATACCTACTAATGCTAAAATTATAGGTCGCTACATTGTCATATCCATTTAAACTCTTGTATTGTACTCGACCTCCAAAATGGGATAAAGTGGCTGTTCCAGTAATACCATCAAAGTCATTTGGTACATTTCGAATTACTTTGTTCACAGAATCATACGCTCCTAAAAATAAATAATTGGGAGGTAATAAATAAGGTTCTAATGAGTTTGCACCCTTGCTTGCTGGTACTTGTAGTGCTAATAATTCGGCACGATGTATAATTTTATTTTTAAACGCTTTCAATCCTGGAATTTTAATTTTCACCATTGTTCCTGGACTTGTTTGAACGTATACCAAAGAATCGTTTAAATTTTGATTGATATGACGCGCCATTTCTGATCCAGCTGTATTTCTTTTTATAAAATTAACATCGCCATTGTCAAATACGGAAAACTTAAAATTAACTACTGCAGTGTCTCTTTGATACACGGAGGTATTGGCAGAAGTACTTTTATAATAGAGTGCCAACTTTGTATTGGTATCTAATAAACTTATTTGAATCAACACATTTTTGTTAGAAGATGGATCTGTTGATAGCGCAAATCCAGGAAAATAAGATCTTAATGTTGTATCAGAATGGTAGGCCCCATTAGAATCATACCCTTTCATCAATAAATTGGCAAAAGACATATTCAAAGGAATCCTGATTTGATTAACTGCTGCTTCAAATTTATTGTAAACAGAATCTCTAGCATGGGTAAAATCTAAAGTATACGGTGCAGCCAATGCCATATCTGTTTGCATTGGATACAATTCCGGATAATTACTTGGATATTTTGTAGAGTCTACTCTTAAAGGTGTATTGGCATCAATTCTTCTGACATTGATAACGACTGGTTTGGTAGAGTCCCCGTAGAATCCTTTGTAAGACAATATTAAAACAGCAGAGTCCACCACTAAACTATCTTTAAGTCCGGGAATGAAAAATGGAAAATAATCTGGTTTTAATTGAAAAAACATAGTGGCCTTGGTCGTACCAAACACGGCATCATCTGTAATACTACCAATCACATGGTAATCACCAGTAAATACTCTTAAAGTATCTGGGTAATCAGCTGTCATCGTGATCACCTCTAAAGAAGTATCTTTTGTATTATAGTAATCTAAGGAAGGTAAAAGCCCTAAGCCCAAATCTGTTGTACCAACTTTGGTACATGCCGAAAAAGTAAGAAGGGAAGCAAAAGATATAAGAATATTTCTAACTATGTTATTCGATGCCATGAATGAATTAATTTGTCTTTATTTGCCTGCAAGTTCGTTGTATAAATCTAAATACTCTGTTAAATCGGAATCCCATCCATTGAAAGGGATCACTTTTTTGCCTTTTACAGCAGAAAATTCAGAAACTAATTTTTTATCTATCACATCAGAACCAAAAGTAATGGCATCCGCATACGTAGCACCACCTCTAAATAAAGCTGTATTGTTTAAGTCCTTAAAAGGTTCTAAATCTTTGTCTTTGATATTGGTATTGATAATGGCTTTTGTTAAAAAATCTTTGTTGAATTTATCTTCAAAAGTATTTTGGCCAATGGTGAATATTGTTTTAGCATTAGAAAAAACGGGTTCTTTTTTAAATGCATTTTTGATGTAAGCTGGAATTAAGCCTGTCATCCAACCGCTACAATGAATAACGTCGGGAGGCCAACCAAATTTTTTAACGGTTTCTAAAGCTCCTCGGCAAAAGAAAATGGTTCTTAAAGCATTGTCATCAAACCACTTTTCTTGCTCATCATGAAACAAATGTTTTCTTTTGAAAAAATCTTCATTTTCTAAAAAATAAACTTGCAAACGAGCATTTGGTAAGGAAGCCACTTTAATTTGTAATGGATAATCATCTCCATCCAACTGAACATTGATACCAGACAGGCGAACCACTTCGTGAAGACGATGCCTTCTTTCATTAATCACACCAAACCTAGGCATGATGCAGCGTACTTCTAGACCGCTGTCATTGCTTTTTATGGCGAGCTTATTAATGACCTCCGCAAATTCTGTCAACTCTAAATAAGGTGACATCTCCGTGGCGATGAATAAGATTCGTTTTTTTTCAGACATTCCGTTTGGGGTTTAACTCAGTACAAACTTTGAGTGTGCAAAGGTACGTAATACTAAGGACTTTAAGAAACGACAAAAAAGGGGAATAAATAACCCATTCTGCCTCGTTTATAGACATTTGGTTGTAAATTGCAGAGTATAGAACTAATTAAAATTAAATGGGTAAACTTCTAAAAATAGCCTTCTTCTTTCTCATAGGCATAGTATTGATTTGGTGGAGTTTACACCAAATTCCACCACAGGAATGGGACAAGTTTAAGCTGTCCCTACAGCACTCCCGTTTTTGGATCATTATCCCTGTATTTTTTATATTAGGCCTCGCACATTTTTTGAGAGCATTAAGATGGCGTTTGATTATGGAACCTTTGGGTTACCGACCTGGCATTCTAAATACGTTTTTAGCAGTACTCATTGGCTACTTGGCTAATTTGGCGATTCCTCGTTTAGGAGAAGTATTAAAGTGTACCCTGCTGTCTAAATACGAAAAAGTACCCGCTGATAAAATAGTAGGCACTATTGTAGCCGAACGTGCTTTTGACGTTTTTTGCTTGGGACTTGTTTTTTTATTAGCCCTTACTTTACAATTTACGGTGATCCAAACAGGATGGCATCAATTACATACTGCTCCAGTGGCAGCAACTTCTTCCAATCACACTCCCTTCCTACTCGAAATAATAGCAGGTGTTTTAGTATTGATTGCGATTTTATTTTTTGTCTTTAAAAATAAATTAGAAAAAATCATTGCAAGTATAAAAAATATATTTTGGGGTGTTTGGGCTGGAATTAGAAGTGCGACTCAATTAAAAAAACACAATTTATTTTTCTTTTACTCCTTTAGCATTTGGTTTTTGTATTTATTTGCAACCTATATAGGACTTTATGGAACCGCTGGAACAGAAAGTTCATTTGCAACTGCAATAAGCTGTTTGGCCTATGCGAGTATTGGAATGATTATTACTCCTGGTGGTATTGGCGCATATGCTTATTTTATGGCGAAAGTGTTAGAGCTAAATGGAATTGATTATACATTAGGCTTAGCCAATGGTACCTTACAATGGTTTTCTCAATTCATAATAGTCTTGGTATTGGGTGGACTTAGTTTATTAATACTTCCTATCGTCAATAAACAAACCAAATAACATGCGAGACGTAGCATTGATAGAAAAAAAGATTAACACCATAGACCAAGCCAAGGCACAAATTAGTGCTTGGAAACTCGCTGGAAAAACTTTTTCTTTTACCAATGGGTGTTTTGATATTTTGCATCCAGGTCATTTATTTTCCTTGGCACAGACAGCCAAAGAAGCCGATTATTTAGTGGTGGGTCTAAATAGTGATCAGAGTGTTCAAAGATTGAAAGGCCCTACCAGACCCATTAACAACACGCAAAGTCGAGCCATTGTTCTTTCCAACCTACAGGTGGTGGACATGGTTGTCGTATTTGAAGAAGATACACCATTGGATTTAATAAAAACACTCTTGCCAGACGTGATGGTTAAAGGTGGCGATTATACCATTGATGAAATAGTAGGCGCAAAAGAAGTGATTGCAAATGGAGGAAAAGTAATTATCAATCCCATCGTAGCAGGTTTCTCCACTACGCAACTAATAGAAAAATTAAAAAGATAGACGATTTTACATCAATAAGATTTCCAAATACATTTCGTTTTCATTTTTAAATAACATTGACATGCATTTTTTACAATCGTTACAATTACAAAAAGAAAATGAAGGAAGTTCTACGGGAACTATTTGGCAAAAAAGTAAAGGGGAAAAATTAATTTCTTTTTCTCCAGTAGACAATCAAGCAATTGGAAGCATTGTTTGCACCGATAAAGATGCCTATGAAAAAGTAATTACTACAGCACAAACTGCCTTTGAGGAATGGAGGCAATGGCCTGCTCCTAAAAGAGGAGAAGTTGTTAGACAATTGGGTAATGCCTTAAGAAATGAAAAACAAGCCTTGGGTCAATTGGTAAGCTATGAAATGGGAAAAAGTTTACAAGAAGGTTTAGGAGAAGTACAAGAAATGATTGATATCTGTGATTTCGCAGTGGGCTTATCAAGACAATTGTATGGATTAACCATGCATAGTGAAAGACCCTTGCATAGAATGTATGAACAATGGCATCCATTGGGTATTGTGGGAATAGTTTCCGCCTTTAATTTCCCTGTTGCAGTATGGAGCTGGAACGCTGCATTAGCATGGGTATGCGGAAATGTAACGGTGTGGAAACCAAGCGAAAAAACACCCTTATGTGGCAATGCCATTCAACATATTGTTGCAAAAGTTTTTAAAGCCAACCAAGTACCCGAAGGTGTAAATAATTTAATACAAGGAGGTAAAGAAGTAGGTGAATGGATAAGTCAGGACACAAGGATACCATTGGTATCTGCTACCGGATCTACCAGAATGGGTAAAGAATTAAATCAAGCAGTGGCAGCAAGATTGGGTAAAACGATTTTAGAATTAGGCGGCAACAATGCCATCATTGTTTCTGAACACGCCGATTTAGACATGTCATTGGTAGGTGCTGTTTTTGGAGCAGTAGGTACGGCTGGGCAAAGGTGCACCAGTACACGCCGATTAATTGTTCACGAAAAAATTTATGATGCATTTGTAAATAAATTAGTGAAAGCCTATCAACAAATTAAAATAGGCAATCCATTGGATGCTGCTATGCATATGGGCCCATTGATTGACAAAGCTGCAGTTAAAATGTATTTGGAGGCGATAGCAGCATGTAAAAAAGAGGGCGGAAAATTTATTGTAGAAGGGGGCGTTTTAGAAGGCGTAGGATTTGAAAGTGGTTGTTATGTAAAACCATGTGTTGCAGAAGCCCTACCCCATCATGTCATGGTACAACATGAAACATTCGCTCCCATATTATATGTAATGAAATATTCAAAAATTGAACAAGCCATTGCTATTCAAAATGCAGTTCCTCAAGGTTTATCTTCGGCCATCATGACTTTAAATATGAGAGAATCTGAATTGTTTTTATCAACACTTGGAAGTGATTGTGGAATTGCAAATGTAAATATTGGAACCAGTGGTGCAGAAATTGGTGGTGCTTTTGGTGGTGAAAAAGAAACAGGTGGTGGAAGAGAAAGCGGCAGTGATGCATGGAAAGCCTACATGAGAAGACAAACCAATACCATCAACTGGGGCAACCAATTGCCTTTAGCACAAGGCATCAAATTTGATTTATAACAATGCGATGTCTATAAAAAACATACCCTCAATAAAATTAATAATCTTATAGTTTTAAATGATGAAACGATTTCCAATTACCCTCTTATTTTTATTTGTATCAGTTATCATCTTTGGGCAGTCGACAAAAAATTGGCATTGGAAAGATTTTGAGAAAGACAGCGTACATGGAATAAGTTTACAAAAAGCTTACCAACTTTTGGCTACCTATGGTATCCAACCAAGCCCCATTATCGTGGCCGTCATTGATGGCGGAATAGACAGCAACCAAAATGATTTAAAAAAATTACTTTGGACCAACCCCGCAGAAATTTCGAACAACCATGTGGACGACGATCACAATGGATATGTAGACGACGTTCATGGTTGGAATTTTTTAGGCGGCCGAGATGGTAGCAACATAGACAAAGCAGCTGCTGAAAAAACCAGGATATATCATCAATTAAAAAGTAAGTTCAATCATAAAACGATAGATACCCTTGGTTTAAATGCCATGGAAAAAAAACAATACGCTACTTGGCTAGAAGTATCTAAAGAAATGGAATTTTCAGACGAGGATGCCGCCAACTTGCAATACATGCAAATGGCCACCAATGCACTTAAAAAAATAGGTGCCAATATTATTCAAGAAATGGGCGATTCAAATTTTACAGCTTTAAAGTTAGCGCCTTATCAACCTATTGGACGAATTGCTTTGGAAGCAAAAATGTCTTTTCTACGAACAGTAACCATTTTAGGCATTGACAAAGAAACCCCCTTCACAGAAATTATCAGTGACTTAAATGAATACTTAGAAGGCAAAGAAAAAGCAGCCAATGCAAAAGAAAATGCACCAATTAATATTCGAGCTGAAATTGTAAAAGATCATTATGAAGATTTTTCTGATCGATATTATGGCAACCAGGATATCACAGGCCCCAATGCAAGACATGGCACCCATGTTGCTGGATTAGTAGCAGGCCTGCCAGATAGTAGTTGGCATGTGAACCAATGGTATCCTCCCCTAAAAATAATGGCCATTCGGGCAGTGCCTGATGGAGATGAATATGATAAAGATGTAGCATTGGCCATCAGATATGCGGTGGACAATGGCGCCAAAATCATCAATATGAGTTTTGGCAAATCCTATTCACCTGAACAAATTTGGGTAGACAGTGCCATTAGATATGCAGCAGCAAAAGATGTTTTAATTGTTCACTCTGCTGGAAATGAATTTTATGATTTAGATCAAAAAAATGTTTTTCCCAATCCCTACTCTAGCGCAATTAAAGATGCAGCAAAAAATATGCTTACCGTAGCGGCAAGCAGTGATTTAGCAGTAGGAGAAAGTATATTAACTGAATTTAGTAATTATGGCCCAAAAGTGGTGGATGTATTGGCGCCAGGCAATAAAATATATTCTACATTACCAGGAGCCAACAATCATGGTTTATTAAGTGGTACCAGTATGGCTTCACCTATAGTAAGTCATGTTGCTGCACTTATCAGATCCTATTTTCCAACACTTACAGCCATTCAAGTAAAAGACCTAATAATGCAATCTGTATGGCAACCAAGTAACCCACAAGATAGTTTTGTTGTACCTCAACATGAGGCCTCTAAAACCCTGGCTGAAATTTGTAAAGCTGGAGGCATAGTGAATGCAGCCAATGCCATTGAATTGGCAAAGAGGGTCGCTTCTAATAGCCCTGTGAAATCAATCCAAAAGAAAAGAACAAAGAATTAAGAATTAAAAACCATATTTGCCCAACAATTAATTATTATGCCCAGACCCAGTGCCACAGAATACGGAGCTTATTATCAAACATATCTTAACTATACCAGTGGTAAAGATTATTCGATTTTATTACAACAATACAACGACCGAATTATTGATGCTTGGAATGCGATCCCAACTGAGAAAATAAATTTCGCCTACGCACCAGACAAATGGACCATCAAACAAATGTTACAGCATGTAATAGATACGGAAAGAATATTTGCCTATCGTGCAGTAGCTATTGCAAGAAAAGAACCAAATCCAATTCCAGGTTTTGATGAAAATCTATATGCAAAAAATGCGACCGCTGCGCATCGCAATTGGAAAGAAATGATTGCTGAATGGAAAATTGTTAGGCAATCTACCAATATGCTTTTTGCCTCTTTTAGTGAAGAGGATTTAAAACAAAAAGGAACCGCTAGCGAACAACCTATGTCTGTAAATGCATTGGGCTTTATTATTTTTGGTCATGCTTTGCATCATTTGCACGTGTTAAAAGAGCGCTACTCCATTTAAACTTTATTTTTAATTTAGCCTACACCCTAATTTAAAAGCCCCTAATAAAAAAAAGCCCCCTGATTACTCGGAGGGCTTTTTTTATAAAAAATTGTATGCAAACTATTTACTCCCGTAAATGTGAATGGCCAACTGCACTTCAGAATCAACCATACCAATACCATAATTAATGCCAAATAAAGTTCTATCAAATGGCAAGAAAGCTTCTGCAAAAAAGCCTTTGTCATCTGCATTTCTAATACTTGCTATAAAAGTGATTGGAGCAGAAATGTCTTTGATTTTTAAATTGCCAGTAATAGTTGCTTTATCCCCTGCTGTATATTTAACACTGGTAATTTTAAAAGTCGCTTCACCGAATTTTGCAATATCAAAGAAATCACCAGAAGACAAATGACCTTGTAATTTTTCACCACCACGATCGTCTGTTACTTTTAAACCTGCTACATCAATTACAAAGTTACCACCCACTAATTTTCCAGCCTCCACTTGCACCGCACCAGATTTGATGGGGAAATAACCAGTATGGTAATCACTTTTTTTAGAGCCAATCCAATCTACTTTGCTTTTTTGAGCAGTAATGGTAAAAGTAACTGCATCTGCTTTCTTTTGACTAGGAGCAAAAGAAACCAATGAAATGGACGCAGCAATAAGAGACAAAGAGTACTTGATTTTTTTCATATTTGAATTTTTGTTTATGAGTAATAGAAGCATTTAAAATATTCCACGTAGGTCTATTTTTCGAATGCAAAGATATAATTCAATGTTTAAACAGCAAAATTAATTTTTAGGCTTATTCTATGCCTATAATCTATTATCTTCGCCAAAATTTACAACGCATGAATCTGCATGAATATCAAGCAAAAGAATTACTAAAAAAGTACCAAGTACCTGTTCAAGAAGGAATCGCAGTTGAAACGGTTGACGCTGCCATTGCTGCTTACCATAAAATTGCGGGGGAAACCAATAATAAGTTTGCTGTAGTAAAAGCTCAAATTCATGCAGGAGGAAGAGGAAAAGGAAAAATTATTGGTACCGAACAAAAAGGAGTAGCTGTTGGTAAATCTGCTGCCGATATTGAAACCTTTGCAAAAAACATATTAGGAGGCACCCTTGTAACCATTCAAACTGGTCCTGCTGGAAAATTAGTCTCTAAAATTTTAGTAGCGCAAGATGTTTATTACGAAGGCCCCCAACCCACCAAAGAATTTTACTTGTCAATATTATTAGATCGTGCGAAAGGCATGAATGTAATTATGTACAGTACCGAAGGTGGAATGAATATCGAAGATGTGGCACATGATACGCCAGAAAAAATATACAAAGAATGGGTGCACCCAGGTGGTAGCTTGCCAGGTTTTCAAGCAAGAAAAATTGCTTTTAATTTAGGCTTGAGTGGCGAGGCTTTAAAAAGTTGCGTAAAGTTTGTAACCAATTTATACAATGCTTATGTTGGATTGGATTGCAGCATGCTAGAAATTAATCCTTTGTTCAAGACATCGGATGATAAAATTATTGCGGTAGATTGTAAAATGAATGTAGATGACAATGCTTTAATGCGTCATCCAGATTTATTGGCAATGCGTGATGTGACCGAAGAAGATCCTACGGAAGTAGAAGCGGGCGAATACAATTTGAACTTTGTTAAATTGGATGGCAATGTAGGTTGTATGGTGAATGGCGCAGGATTGGCTATGGCTACCATGGATATGATTAAATTAAGTGGTGGAGAACCCGCCAATTTCTTAGACGTAGGTGGTTCTGCGAATGCGCAAACGGTTGAAGCAGGTTTTAGAATCATCATGAAAGATCCTAATGTAAAAGCTATTTTAATTAATATATTCGGCGGTATTGTTCGTTGCGATCGTGTAGCTTCTGGTGTAATTGAAGCTTTCAAAAAATTGGGCAATATTAATATTCCGATTATAGTTCGTTTACAAGGAACCAATGCAGTAGAAGCAAAAAAATTAATTGATGAGAGTGGATTGAAAGTGCAATCTGCCATTCAGTTGAGCGAAGCAGCTGCCTTAGTAAAATTAGCTGTCAGCTAGTTTTACTACTTGAACTTCTGTGAGTGCACTAAATAAATAAATGTTGCCTGTTTTAACTTCTAAACATTCAATGCGTTTACGACGTAATTTTATTTTTTTATAAATCCTGCCCTTTTCTGCGGTAAATAAAATTCCATCAGGGAGGCTTGCTAAAACAACTGCGCCAGATTTATTTATTTTATTGTATTGTCTCAAAACCAATAGCAAAGCAGTTTCGCCATTGGCAGTAGCGGCAGGATTCAACAAGGTTTTTTTCAAACTTTTTGTAATATCATTGGGAAAGAGGTCCATTTCAATAAAAGCGCCTAATAAATTCCCATAAATCTGTTTCCATTCTTTTCCGTGCGCTTCAACCCTATTTCTGTATTGTTCAAAACACAATAGATGCGCCAATTCGTGCAATAAAGTAATTAAAAATTCATACTTATTTAGATTTCCATTGACGGTAATTTTATGATTTGATCCCATACTAGGATGACGATAATCTCCAAGCACAGATTTTCGAGCCCTGGTAACGGTTAAATGAACTTTGTATTGATGAATTAAATTCACCACAGGATCAAATGCACCCTCAGGAAGGTAATTGGCAAGTGCATGGAGTGGATGTTCGACCTTAGACAATATTGGTAATATTAATTGAACAATTACTTATTATACAATTCTCCTTTAATTTCCAACCAAGTATAAAAAAGATACAAGCCCATACTTGCCATTAAAGTGGGCATGCCCACCGGGGCTTTTACTTGTGTGGTATATACCATCGCAGCTGTTACAAAAACAACCATTTTTAATAAGGTCCCCACCATCACCGACCTTATTAAGGCATTTGGATTGGTTTTATCCAATTGGCGAATTCTAATGGCATTAACAAAATACATAAGCAACAACATAGCGTTCACTACCAATAGAAAATTAATTTTAAAACGGGTAGGTATAAAACCCTTTTGAACTAAAAATCCGAATAAATTTATTGTTACAAAAAGCAACAATACCGACAGCGTTCTATTTTTAAACATACCATTGTTATTTTTTGTTTTGAGTATCTCTTACTACACTAATTAAAACTACCAATATAAATAAGGACGGGGTTAACCATGCAAAAAAAGAATGTTTGTTTAAATATGCATCTAGTTTCTTACCAACGAACAGTGTAATTAATAACCCCACAATGAGTTGAGACCCAAATCCTATGTATTTTGACCAATTGTAATTGGAGTCTCTATTGGCAGCTTTTTTTTCATTCAGATTACTGGTCATTAATCAACAGTTTGTTTGTTCTCCGGTAATTTTAAAGGCAATGTATCTAACTGTTTCGGATTGCCATCTGACAATACTTTTTTAATCCCTTCTAAATATTGTTCTTTGTAATGAATGGATTGTTCTAAAGAATCAGTTCGTATTTTTAACAATTGAAGGGCCGTTCTGCTTTCTTTGGTTCCATACCCAGGAATATAATACCTAAGTGGTGTAAAAGCAATTAATGCAATGGTCATGCCTACCAATAAAATAAAGGTAATACTCACCCCTAAATACACCGACTTCCTAGACAATCTAAAGGCCAAAACCTCATCATAGGTATCATCATTCATGATAACCAAACGATAGGTATTACTGGTCCGCTTAAACGTGTTATTGATGTCTAAATTTGGCATAAAATTGAAAGCATGTTAAAGATACGATGGATTCTATTTTTTTAAGTAAATAATAGGAAATAAATGTATTTTTAAGCTGTTTTTCACCTGATTATGCAAAGAAGAGAAGTCCCTTTTAATTATTACAGCCATTGGTTTTGGGCAATTTGCTTAAGCCTTCTATTACCGCTTGGTACTAAAGCACAGGATACTTCTAAAAAGAAAGAAGATAGCTCGTCTAGTTTGATTAATATCAATAATACTAAATTGATAAAGAGCATCAACAAAATACTAGATACGAATCAGAAAAAAATCAAAGGTTTATTTTACAGCAAAGCCAATCAAATTCAATCAAAAGCAGATAGTACACTTAACAGTACCCTTAAAAAGGGAGTATTTAGAGAAGTGGAAAAACCACTACCCTATGAACGACTTTTAAAAACAAAATATACGCTGGGCAGAAGAGCCTATCAAAATACAGTTTCTCAATTTAATTATTTGTTTAATGCCGAAGAAGAGTTCAATGAAAATTTACTTAAAGCCAGAACAGACTATCAAGACGACTTTACTACTTTAATTAGTTTTTACGATTATGAATTAAGCACAACAGCCAGACATAATTTAGATTCTATCGTATACAGATGCAATGCCAATATTGTATTGCATGATCTTAGAAGCAATTATGTGGATGATGCCTATTTATTGTTGGCCAAAGCTTATTTATTTCACAAAAATTTTGATACAGCAGGTAGCATTTTACAATTTATAAATTACTCCTTTGACGAAAAAGAAAATGGAGCCGATTTACAAGTGGGAAGTAACCTAAGAAATACAAAGGGTAAATTTAGTATTGCCACCGCCGAAAAAAATAGATTATGGGAAAACAGAAATGTGAGAAATGAAAGTATGATATGGCAGGCCAGAAACTATTTTGAAATTGCTGAATTAAACGAAGGCATGAGTTTGTTGCAATTGCTTCAATCAGATGCTTTGTTTCCAAAAAGACTACAACCCTTCCTAAATGAGCAAATGGCCTATGGCTATTATTTAATGGAAGTATATGACAAAGCTGCTTCGGCGCTCGAAAATGCCTTGCCCAATGCACTGGATGATGCGGCTAAAACAAGATGGTATTATTTAATTGCACAAATGTGGCAAAAAGCGGACAACTGGAAAAAGGCGTATACCTGGTATAAAAAAGCAGAACAAGCTGCCATCAACCCCATTGTTGGCGTATATGCTAGAATTGCCATCATTACTATTGACTCAAAAAATGCCAATACTCCATGGTTAGACCTGGCTTATTCACTGGAGAAAATGACCAAAAGAGAAAAATACAAACCTTATACTGATATCATTTATTTTGAAATGGCAAAATTAGCCATCCAAAAAAAGGCTTATACCAAAGCTAATGATTGGCTTATTTATTCCATTAAAAAAAATAGTACCAATGTAAAACAAAAGCAAAAATCCTTTGAACTTTTGGCCAATATCAATTACAATATTGACGAATATACTATTTCAAAAATTGCTTATGATAGTTTAACGAATGTATTAAAAACAAATCCCAATTTTGAAACGATTCAATTAAGAAAAAAATGGATGAAGGATATAGAACTTAATGACAAAATTATTAAAGTACAAGATACTTTACAATATATATATGATTTGAACTCAGACAAGCAAGTACCCTTCTCGACAGCTTGGCAAACAAGGCAAAATGAAAGAAAAATTAACTACAAAAATTTATTTGTAGACAAAATGATCCTTTCCAGTAAAGACAATATACCCGAACCCAACATCAATGCTACCCTACTTAGTAATTACAACAGTAGTAGTACCAATTCAGATTTTTACTTTGACAACAAAAGCACCATACAACAAGGAAAACAAACTTTTATAAAAAAATGGGGGGAACGACCTAATGTAGATCAATGGAGAAGAAAATCGAGTCCCACGATTGCTTATACCAATAAGCAAAATGGGAACAACAACCCTAACCAAATCCCAGTTCAAAATCCAAACGGGCCTCCTAATGGATTGAATAAGAACAACCCAACCAAAGAAAACGACAGCTTGCCCGTGGTACTCATTAAAGATGCTATTGGTTTATCCATCTCGATGTCCGATTGGAACAAAGCTGCTTTAACGAATGCACAATTGTTTTTACAGCAACTAAATGATTTTGAAAAGGCTTATCCTATCTATGTAAGAATAATAAAAAAGAATATCGATCCAGTGATTACAGAAAGGGCAATGTTAGATTTAGCAAGTCAATACATACATGACAACAAACAAGAGAGTGCAGATAGCATCATTCAAATAGTAGTAAGTAAATTCCCGCTGGGCTTTTATGTCACCAAGAAAAATGAAGCTTTAGATAAAAAAAATAAAGACAATTCGCTTGTCAATAATTATAAGGAAGCTTATTTCCTTACTCAAATTGGAAACTGGGATGATTTCTCCAGCAACATCCCACAACTAAATGCTAGTTTAAGAGGCAGTAAATGGCATACACCCTTCCAGTTTTTAAAAGTAAAAATGTATGCCCAACTAAGGAAAGACAGCATCGCTATAAAATTATTGGACACCATCATTAGTACAAGCAAAAATGAAAGGACGAAGGACAAAGCAAAAAACATCTTAGAAGATATAAAAAACAGAGCCGTAACTGAAAAATATTTAGATACCTTAAAAATAAAAAAGGTGATTAAAGAGCTGCCATTTGTTTATGTCAAAGAAGAAGCCAATTTATTGATTACCCCATCGCTCCCACTTACCCAAGAGGTAAATATCACGCAGAAAAAACTTATCAATGACAGTTCTTTATTAAGCTCAAAGTCATTTTCAAATCTGAAAAATAATAAACCAGATAGCAATCTAATAGCCGCAATCGAATTCGAAAATGACAGCCTTGAACCCCATTATATTGCACTTGTTACCAATAAAGTAAGTGCCAGCTTTGTAAAAGAAATACAAAATGCACTGAACATTTTAAACAATGATGAATTTAACAAGCAAAAATTAAACGTAACTTACATTCAATTTGATGAAAGCACTTATATTGTATGGATTGGTTATTTTGGAAATAGGGCCAACGCAAGCAGCTATTTAAATAAAATCAAACCAAGATTAAGTAAGGAAATAATTTCTTTCGTTCCATCAAAACAATATCAATTGTATGTATTGGGAAAATCTAATATTATCTTAATAAAAAGTCAAGAAGATTTAAAAAAATACGAGCAGTTTATGATCCATAATATTTATAAACCCTAAATGAACTATAGTGAGCCAATCTGAGCATACACCTAAAAACTGGGTTCGATTTTTCTGGAAGTATTATTTCATTACCGCTGGAATATTTATTTTATTCCTATTGATGCTCAATTGGGGATGGATTGGTGACATGCCCGATTTGAACGATATAGAAAACCCAACCGCCTCTTTAGCCAGTCAAGTTTATGCGCAAGATGCAACTCCCATGGGTAAATTTTATTTAGAAGATAGAATAAGTGTCAAATACAGAGACATCAGCCCCTATTTATTGCAAGCCTTGGTGGCCACCGAAGACAAACGCTTTTATGATCATTACGGTATTGATGGAGAAGGATTAATGAGGGCAGTAGCTTTTTTAGGAAGCCAAGGGGGCGCCTCTACCATTACCATGCAAACTGCAAAAAATTTATTTACCGATAATTGGAGCACGAAGAGTAAAATACTCCGATTCATACAAAAAATAAAGGAAAGTATTATTGCCATCAAATTAGAAAGGAATTTTACGAAACAAGAAATTATTACCCTGTATTTAAATACCGTCCCTTTTAGTGAAAATGTTTTTGGTGTGAGCAATGCTTCACGTACTTTTTTCCAAAAAGAACCCGATCGTTTGACGGTAGAAGAAGCAGCGCTCTTAATTGGCATGATCAATGCCCCTACCAAGTACAATCCCAATAGAAATCCTAAACTGGCTTTAGAAAGAAGAAACTTGGTTTTAAATAGAATGGCTGGGCAAAAATACATTACCAATGAGCAGGCAGAAACCTGTAAAAAATTACCTATCGCCACCAACTTCAGAAAACTAGATCAAAACAATGGCCTGGGACCCTATTTTAGAATGACTTTGGGAGAGTACATGAAAAAATGGTGCAAGGAACACAAAAAAAATAATGGCGACCCCTACGATTTGTACCGAGATGGTTTAAAGATATACACCACCATCAATCCTAGAATGCAATTGTATGCAGAAGAAGCAGTGGCAAAACACATGGCTTACTTACAAAAAGAATTCAACCAACAAAGCAATATCAAATCGGGTACCATTTGGAAAGAATTTAGCAGTCAATTAGAACTCGCTATCAAACAAACAGATCGATGGAGAAACATGAAAAAAGAGGATTTAGATGAAAAGTTGATAAGAAAAACTTTTAACGACCCACTTCCAATGCGTGTTTTTGCTTGGAACAAGAATAGATACATTGATACTATTATGTCTCCCTATGATTCCTTAAAATACCATAAACAAGTATTACAAACTGGTTTTATAGCGGTAGATCCCAATACAGGAGAAGTAAAAGCGTGGGTAGGTGGTGTAGATTTTAAAACATTTAAATACGATCATGCCAATATCAATACCAGAAGACAAGTAGGATCTACCATTAAACCATTATTGTATTCTTTGGCCATTGAAAAATCTGGATTCACCCCTTATACCATTGTGCAAGACCAACAACAAAACTTTGATGGCTACGGCATGGTGCCCAATACAACCAAAACATGCACAGGCTTATCTATTCCAATGGCCCAAGCTTTGGCAGAATCAAGAAACTGTTCTTCGGCCTATATTATGAAACAGATCAATGGCAAAGGCAATGAAGCAGCAAAAGAGTTTGTAGATTATTTAAAACAATGCAATGTCAAAGCCGACCTGCAACCCTATCCATCTATCGCTTTAGGTGCATGCGAAATATCCTTATTTGAAATGGTACAGGCTTATACCATGTTCCCAGGTGCTGGCTACAATGCACAACCTTTTTATATTAATAGAATTGAAGATAAAAATGGCAATGTATTAGAAAGCTTTTCTCCTCAAAGAAGAAAAATCATTAATGAGGTGACCGCTTATTCGGTGGTAAGTATGATGCAGGGAGTAATTTCAAAAGGTACGGGTCGCAGCATGTATTCCTACGATGTGCCTACCCAATCCATTGCAGGTAAAACGGGAACTACCAATGACAACAGTGATTTATGGTTTATGGGCTATACTCCTCAATTGTTAGCTGGTGCTTGGGTGGGTTGCGATGACAGGTATATTCGTTTTTCAGATAATTACTTTGGACAAGGTGCGCATGCTGCATTGCCTATCTGGGCTAATTTTATGAGTAAAGTAGCACACGACCCTGCTTGTAATTTAGATGCCAATGCTAATTTTGAAAGACCTTCTAATTTAACCAGTGATTTTAATGTTGATTTTGTTTCTACCGAGAATGTTCCCTTTGACAATAACATCATTAAGATAGAAAACAAAGAAGATGTAAAAGCAGAATCCGATTATGAGTTACCTGCAAATTCAAAAGAAGCCCCTTCAAAAAAAATAGATCCCAAAACCATTAAGGAGGCGCAAAAACCAAAAGCATTATTCCCAACAAAGAAAAAGTAATTATTTATTTTTCAAGGAATAAAAAACGGAAAAGTGATGGTATAAATTTCTTTGAAAAAATGCATTCCCATATTGAATTTTTGTACGTGGTAATTTTACACTCAATCCAGCACTGAATCCGTTGAACCAATTTTGTTGGTTTTGTAAATTCAAATCAAATCGACGAATAAAATTATACCCAAAATCAAGATCTACTTGACTTCCAATATAAGTTTCTGCTCCTAAAATTAAATGGTTGAATAAGTTTTGCATGGTACCTGGATCCTTTAAACCCTCTTGATTCGCATACGAGGCGTCAAAATAAGTATTGTTCCATACCGACATTCTTTGAGCAGTAATGGAAAATTGTATGGGTGCTTTTTCCAGTCTAATAGAACCTCCTATGATTAAATTAAAAGGCAAGTCTTCCTTGGTAGTATACGTTTTTAATTGCCCCCCAATATTTGTTAAAAGAATACTGGCCTGATTTAATTCATTGTTGGAGGTATAAAGCACAGCAACATCCAATGCCATTGCATTGGACTTGTATATACCGTAATTGGATTGAATCCATTTAACGGTAGTTCCTAGTTGAATGTTTTTTATATAACTGGTAGACATGGAAATTTGAGCAGTATAATCATTAGGCCTAAAGCTTCCTAATTCATTTCCAGCTAGGTCCGTCATTTTAATGGTACCATAATCCATGTAATGTACTCCCCATCCTATCATCCAATCTTTTTTAGCCCACAGGTTGGCTCCACTAAAATCGTATTGTTGAATATTGGCATAGTATGGCCTGATACTTAAATGCAAATCACCATCCATGGTAGTATTTAATAAAGCAGGATTAAACATGGCCAATCCCAAATCATTGCCCATAGAACTTATGTTCATTCCGCCCAATGCAGAAGCTTTGGCGCTATAAGGCAGGTTTAGGAAATTATATGTAGCATTGCCCCCTATATTTTGAGCCCATAATGGAAAGGAAGAAAAAAATAAAGCAATTATCAAAAATCCTTGCTTTGGCATGAAATATCTTTTCATAAAACAAAGCTAGGGTTTGGAATCATGAATAACAATTTTAAAGCAGGATTATATTAACCCACCAAAGCCAAATCAAGCACTTGCTGCATGGTTTTAACATAGTGAAAACTAAGTCCTTTAATAAAAGCATGGTCAATTTCGTTGATGTCTTTTTCATTTTGCCAGCAAAGAATAATTTCTTTCATGCCAGCCCTTTTTGCAGCCAATATTTTTTCTTTGATGCCTCCAACAGGTAATACTTGGCCACGTAAAGTTATTTCACCTGTCATGGCCATATAAGGTTTTACTTTTTTACCGGTAAATGCAGAAGTAAGTGCAGTAAGCATGGTAATACCAGCACTTGGACCATCCTTAGGCACTGCTCCTTCTGGCACATGAATATGAATGGATTTGGTAGCAAACAAACTAGGATCAACGCCTATTTTTTTAGCATTGGCTTGTAAATAAGTCAATGCCGTATCAGCACTTTCTTTCATTACATTACCTAGGTTTCCAGTTAATTTTAATCCGCCTTTTCCTTCGGCGAGCAATACTTCAATAAACAAAATATCACCACCTACATAAGTCCAAGCCAAACCAACGGCTACCCCTGGCATATTCACCGTCTTATAAATTTCATTGCTGTATTTGGCTTGACCTAAAATTTTATGTAAATCAGATTTGGTAACTGTAGATTTTACTTTGTTTTTATAAGCCAACTCTTTTGCTTCATAACGCATTATAGAAGCCAATTGACGATCAAGTTCACGCACTCCACTCTCTCTGGTATAATCTTCAATTATTTTTTCCAACACATTGTCTAGTACTTTAAAATTAATCTTATCCAAACCATGGGCCGATTTTTGCTTGGGTAGCAAATGTCTTTTGGCAATTTCTACTTTTTCTTCCACGGCATAACCACTTAAATCAATCACTTCTAAACGATCTCTTAAAGCCGGTTGAATACGACTAATGTCATTGGCGGTGGCAATGAATAAGGTTTTACTTAAATCATATTCCGATTCTAAATAATTGTCATAAAAACTATGGTTCTGCTCAGGGTCTAGCACTTCTAACAAAGCAGAAGAAGGATCGCCTCTGTGGTCACTTCCTATTTTATCAATCTCATCCAATATCATCACTGGATTAGATGTTTTTATTTTTCGGATGCTTTGTATGATCCGACCAGGCATAGCCCCAATATAGGTTTTACGATGTCCTCTAATTTCACTTTCATCATGCAAGCCCCCTAAACTAACTCTTATGTATTTGCGACCAATGGCATGTGCAATAGATTTTCCTAAGGAAGTTTTACCAATGCCTGGAGGGCCTATGAAACATAATATAGGACTTTTCATATCCCCTTTTATTTTAAGTACGGCCAAGTATTCTAAAATTCTATTTTTAATCTTCCCCATACCATAATGATCCGCGTCCAATACTTTTTTAGCATTTTTTAAATCGTAGTTGTCGGAAGTGTATTCTTCCCAAGGAAGGTCTAATAATAAATCTAAATGATTGTACACCACTGAATAATCGGGGGTACTGGGATGCATTCTTTCTAATTTCTCCAATCCATTTTGAAAAAGCTTTTTTGCATTCTCTGGCCATTTTTTGCCATCGGCTTTCTTTTTCATATCTGCCACTTCGCGTTCATTGGGATCACCTCCCAATTCGTCCTTGATACTTTTTAATTGTTGTTGTAAAAAGTAATCACGTTGTTGCTTGTCAATTTCGGTGCGCGTTTTATTGGCAACTTTGTTTTTTAACTCTACAAATTGTAATTCTTGCTGTAAAAATTGAATTAATTTTTCGGCTCTTAATTTAATTTGATTTTGTTCAAGCAATCCTTGTTTGTCATGCACTTCGACATTTAAGTTGCTACTAACAAAATTGATTAAGAAAATAGGATTCTCTATATTCTTTAAAATCATTGCTGCCTCCGAAGGAAAGTTGGGAGACAACTGAATAATTTGCGTGGCTAAATCTTTTATATTGGATAAATACGCTTGAAAATCTTGGTCTTCTTTGCCCAGTTTTTCTTCGACCAATACTTTTACGCTGGCTTTAAAAAAAGGATCCTCTTCTTTCATTGCCAAAAGCTCAAACCTTTTTTTACCCTGAATAATAATGGTGGTGCCACCGTCTTGCATTTTAATCATTTTGATGATTTTTGCAACGGTACCAATGGCACATAAATCGGCAGGTGTAGGATCTTCAATATTGCCATCTTTTTGAGAAACCACCCCTATTAATTTGTCTTTGGAATAAGCTGATTTTACAGCTTGAATGCTTTTATCTCTACCTACGGTAATGGGAATTACTACTCCAGGAAACAAAACGGTATTGCGCAAGGGCAAGATAGGCAATAGCTCATCAATGACCATTTCAGGCTCATTCTCTTCCTCTTGTTCATTGAAAGAAAATAAAGGTATAAACTCGTTTTCTTCCTCCCCTTTAAATAAAAATGTCTTATCCACTGGTTGTATTTTAATTATAGTCAAAATGGCATAACTCCTACTAGAATCCTTCTAGGGTGTATGCCTACCCCCTTAGGGCAATATTGATGCCAAAAAAAATCCTCCCCGATAGATCGAGGAGGAATTTCTTGCAAGAAGTAATATTTCTATTACTTCTTAAATTACTTTGCTTTAGCAGCAGTATCAACCGCTTTAGCAGCAGTATCAACAGTAGCTTTTGCAGTGTCAACTTTTACAACAGCAGTGTCTGTTTTTGCTTCAGTTGCAGCACCACCACAAGCAGCTAATGCAGCGATAGCGAAAATTGCGAATACTTTTTTCATTTTTGTTTTGTTTAAAGTTTGATATCAAAATACGTTCACGAAGATATCCTATAAGCTGAAAAATGCCAAATTTTAACATTATTTTTTTAAACACCCCTAGGAGGACGAGTAAATTCTACTTTTTCCTAAAATAGATCCGAATTGGTACCCCTGTAAACTTAAAATTAAGCCTTAGCTGATTTTCCAAGTAATTGCGATAAGGCACCTTAATATCATCAGGGAAATTGGTAAAAAAAGCAAAGCTTGGAACCCGAGTTGGCAACTGAGATACGTATTTAATCTTAATCACATGCCCTCTTACCACCGGTGCTTGGTATTTCATAATGGACTTCAACATGATGTCATTTAATTTTGAAGTAGCCACTTTACGGTGCTTATTTTCAAACACTTCTAGCGCCAATTCAATGGCTTTAAAAATGCGGGTTTTTTCTACTGCAGAGATGAATAAAACAGGTACATCTGTAAAAGGTGCCAGTTTGTCTTTTACGACCTTTTCGTAATCACGAGCTGTATTGGTTTCCTTGTCTATTAAATCCCATTTATTAATCAATACGATAATGCCTTTCCCTTTTTTAGAAGCAAGGCTAAAAATACTCAAATCTTGGGCGGTCACCCCTTTGGTGGCATCCACTACTAGTAAACAAACATCGGCCTCATCCATGGCCTTGATGGCCCTGATGATGGAGTAAAACTCTAGATCGTCTTTTTCCTTATTCTTTCTTCTAATACCAGCGGTATCAATCAATATAAACTCCTTTTGGAACATGGTATAATGCGTATGAATGGTATCACGAGTAGTGCCCGCAATATCACTAACAATGGTTCTATCTTGACCAATCATTGCATTCAATAAGCTAGACTTGCCCACATTGGGTTGCCCCATAATGGCAATCTTAGGAATCGCCAATGGTTCTTCTGTTCCCTCTGGTATTTCTGCGTCTTCATTCACCGATTCTTTCTCCTTAATATCATTGGTGACAGCGTCCAAAAGCTCGCCCGTACCACTACCCGAAATAGAACTAACAAAGTAGTTATGCTCAAAACCCATACCATAAAACTCGGTACCTTCTAAAGCACGGGTGGAATTATCTACCTTGTTTACGCATACATATACCGGCTTTGTACTTCTTCTAAGCATATCAGCCATCGAAGCATCTAAGTCGGTTAAACCCACAGCGGCATCCACCATAAAAATGATCGAATTGGCTTCTTCAATAGCAATTTTAACCTGCTTGCGAATCTCCGTTTCAAACATGTCACGGGAATCAGGCACAAAACCGCCTGTGTCAATTACGTTAAAGGTTTTCCCTGCCCATTCTGTGACCCCATATTGACGGTCTCTGGTGACACCACTTATATCATCCACAATGGCTTTACGCTCCTCTAAGAAACGATTAAACAAAGTGCTTTTACCAACGTTTGGCCTTCCAACAATAGCCACTGTATAGCTCATAATAATTTATATTTAATATTCAATTATACTATTTTAAATAATTCATTATCAATATTTTAAATAATAATTGATAACTGAATTACTAATACCCAAATTCTTTTAATTTACTGTCATTGTCTCTCCACTTAGGCTTCACTTTTACAAACAGTTCCAAGTACACTTTGGAGCCAATGAAATCCTCAATATCCTTTCTTGCCAAAATCCCAATCTCTTTAATCATCTTCCCTTTTTCCCCTATAATTATGGCTTTTTGGGTTTCTCTGTTCACAATAATATCGGCCTGTATCTTAATCAATAACGGCTGTTGCTTAAAAGAGTTCACTAGCACCGCCGTATGGTAAGGAATCTCTTCCCCAAACAACTGGTATATCTTTTCACGAATCAGCTCACTTACAAAAAACTTAGTGGGCAAATCACTTAAATCGTCCTCGCTATAAAAAGGAACCCCTTCAGGAATCATTTCAATAACAAGTTTCAACAACCTATCTATATCACTCTTATTCAATGCACTAACTGAAATAGTTTTACTGCAATAAGGTTTGTCTTTAAAGAAAGCAACCGCCTCTTTTACCTGCGTTCCCACCGCTAAATCCGACTTATTTAACACCACCACACAGGGCACTTTTAGCTTTAAGGAAGCAAATAATTCATCTAGTTCCTTGATATCGTCTCTCATATCCACCATTAAAAGCGCCACATCGGCATCTTCCAAAGCCGATTTCACAGCCCCCATCATTTTCTCATGTAGTTTGTACTTTGGGTCAATGATACCGGGCGTATCTGAAAAAATAATCTGATACTCGTTCTCCTTGTTTAAAAAAGCCTTAATACGATGTCGGGTGGTTTGTACCTTGGAAGAGACAATAGCCATTTTCTCGCCCATAATGGCGTTCAGTAAAGTGCTTTTACCGGCGTTGGGCCTCCCAAATATGTTTACAAAACCCGCTTTCATGCTACTATTAATTGACCGTTTATTATGGCAAAGTTACTACAAAAAAAATCCGCTCTCGATAGGAATCGGGAGCGGGATGATGTTGCGAGGGAAGGGATCGAACCTCCGACCTTCGGGTTATGAGCCCGACGAGCTACCGCTGCTCTACCTCGCGATGTTTGGACGGCAAAGTTACGCCAATATTCCTTCCTAACCAAGTTTATTGGGGTGGAACTGGGATTAGGGAAGAATGGGATAAAAGAAGCTAAATCATCATTTTTATACCAAATAATTACATTTTATGTAAATTGAAGGTGCATTTGAATCACTCATATAAACCAATTTAAAATGCCATCATCAAACCATTTTGACGCCATTGTAGTAGGCTCTGGAATTTCGGGAGGCTGGGCTGCAAAAGAATTAACTGAAAAAGGACTAAAAACTTTATTGTTGGAGAGAGGGCGTAATGTAGAACACATAAAGGATTATGAAGGCACGGAAAAAAATCCTTGGGAATTACAACACCACAATGGGCTTACCCTGGAAGATAAACGAAAATCACCTATCCAAAGTAAGTGCTATGCTTTTGATGAAGTGTCTAAAAAGTTCTTTGTAAACGATCTTGAAAATCCATATACCCCTACTAAACCTTTTGATTGGATTAGAGGAAATCATGTAGGTGGGCGCTCCTTAATGTGGGGTCGTCAAAGTTATCGTTGGAGTGATTTAGATTTTGAAGCCAATGCAAAAGACGGCTATGGAACCGATTGGCCTATTCGTTATAGCGATCTTGCTCCTTGGTATAGTTATGTAGAAAAATTTGCAGGCATCAGTGGCAATAGAGATGGTATACCTAATTTACCCGATGGTGAATTTCAACCCGCCATGGAAATGAACTGCGTGGAAAAAATGGTAGCGGAGCAACTTAAAACAAAAATGGGCAGGCCAATGATTATTGGTAGATCGGCCAATCATACCGCAAAAATTGGAACAAGAGGTCCTTGTCAATTTAGAAACAAATGTCAACAAGGTTGTCCTTTTGGTGGTTATTTTAGTTCCAATTCGGCAACACTTCCTGCAGCCGCTGCAACCGGAAATTTAACATTGCGACCCGATGCCATTACTACAGAAATTTTATACGATAAGGAAACTGGCCGCGCCAAAGGAGTTCGCATATTAGATGCCAATACCAATAAAACGGAAGAATATTTTGCTAAAATAATTTTCTTAAACGCATCCACATTGGGTACTGCACATATTTTATTGAATTCAGTTTCTGATGTTTTTCCTAATGGTTTTGGAAACAGCAGCCAACAAGTGGGACACAATTTAATGGATCATCATTATGGTGTAGGTGCCAATGCTCAACTGGATGGCATGTTTTTAGATAAATATACTTATGGTCGCCGTCCCAATGGCATCTACGTGCCTCGATTTAGAAATTTAGACGGTGGTTCTTCGGCTGGTTATTTAAGAGGCTTTGGATATCAAGGAGGTGCTTCCAGAGGAAGCGGTCCTTCTGATGGCATTGGTATTGAATTAAAAGAAAATATTACTGAACCAGGAAATTGGTCTATGGGTTGGGGCTCTTGGGGTGAGCATCTTCCTTATTATGAAAATAAAGTTACACTGGATAAAAATAAAAAAGACAAATGGGGATTGCCTACTTTAAATATTGATTGTGAGTTTAAGGAAAATGAAATGAAGATGAGAGTTGATATGAAAAATAGTGCAGTAGAAATGTTAGAAGCAGCTGGACTGAAAAATGTAAAGCCTTACGACAATATGCCTGCTCCAGGTTTTTGTATTCATGAAATGGGTACTGCTCGTATGGGCAAAGATCCAAAGACTTCTGTGCTGAATAAATGGAATCAAATGCACGAAGCAAAAAATGTATTTATTACAGATGGTTCTGCTATGGCTTCTTCTGCTTGTCAAAATCCATCTTTAACATATATGGCATTAACTGCAAGAGCAGCTGACTATGCAGTAAGCGAATTAAAAAAAGGAAACCTATAGTGGTTTCCTTTTTTATACTTACTATAATATAAGCTTACTAATTTCTATGTTTAATACTAGAAGCTCCTGAAGTATTGGATTCTTTTACATTGGGATTTCCTTTGTAATCAATATTACTAGCCCCATTTGCTTCTGCTTTTAAAATTTCGCTCACATTTACTTTTGCATGACTGGCGCCAGAAGCATGCACCACAGCCCCTTTTGTAGAAAGCCCATATAGTTTAGCATCACTGGCACCTGAAACTTCTACAGACAAATCATCTACGGTGCCTTCTAATTCAATATTGGAAGCCCCGCTGCCATCAATTAAAATCGTATTAGCAGTTACTTGTCCTTTGTAATCACAAGCCCCAGATAATCTATAGTCAAGCGTTCCTGCTTTGATGTCGCCATGAAAATCGGAAGCCCCTGTTAACTTGATTACAATTTTAGGGGACTCAATGGTATTCACTAAATGAATATTACTAGCGCCTGAGGCAGTAAGGGCATTAATATCTTTCATACTTACATACGCCTTGGTTTTATAATTGCCCCATTTTTTCCAACTAAACCAAGAACCGTTTTCTCCCAAACGAATAATTAAAGTGCCTCCTACTACTTTGGTTACAATATGGTCTCTTATTTCCTCTTCTGAAGCACTCACTGCCACATCGTTGGTGTTAGATTGTGTTAAGTATATATCAATCGCACTTGATACACTGATAGCAGTAAAGCTAGGTACTTTTCTTACTTGTGCATGGTTGTCATAAACAACTGCGGTTTTGTTTTGTGCACTAAGATTACAACCCGTTATTAAAATAATGCCTAATAATATCTTCTTCATAAGTAGGTGATTTATTACTTAAAACGTAAATAATAAATTAAAGTTACAGCCATTGGTATCAATTTCCTGCTTATTTTTGCCATGTCCTCGGGGTGCTGTAAAAAGCTGAGAAAAAACCCGTTGAACCTGAACAGGGTAATGCCTGCGAAGGGAAGGTCGTCGCTTTACGCGCTGCTTCTCATAGCTTAATCCCCTGTTCCCAGTATCATTTTTTAACAAATAAACTTTAGTAATGACTAAGTTATTGGGAACCCTTGCCTCTATTTTTATTTTTGCCACTGGTATGGCTCAAACAAACGCTTTATCTAACCCAAAGAAAAAAGACAGTGCTCAATATTTTTCGGACAGCATTCGAAACCTACCTCCTTTAGAAGTAAGATCGTTAAGAGCAAGTGAAAACAGTCCTTTCGCACTAACCAATGTCAATAAAGCCGCCATTCAACAAATTAATTATGGACAGGACCTGCCCTTTTTGATCCAAAATACACCTTCGGTGATAGTGAATTCAGATGCAGGTACGGGTGTGGGTTATACCGGCATTAGAATAAGAGGAACCGATGGCACTAGAATTAATGTAACACTAAATGGCATCCCCTACAATGATGCAGAAAGTATGATTACGTATTTTGTAGACCTACCAGACTTTAGTTCTAGTTTAAACAGCATTCAAATACAAAGAGGTGTAGGCACTTCCACCAATGGCGCAGGTGCTTTTGGAGCTACCATTAATTTAGCCACCAATGATTACCATCCAGAAAAATATTTGTCATTACAATCTAGCGCTGGATCTTTCAATACTTTCAAAAACACATTGCAACTAGGGACAGGCTTACTTAACAATCATTTTACAATAGATGGAAGGGTAAGTAATATAACAAGTGATGGTTATATAGACAGAGCTGCCTCCAATTTAAAATCTTTTTATGTGAGTAGCACTTATTGGGGAAATCAATCTTCTTTAAGATTCAATGTATTTTCAGGATGGGAAAAAACGTACCAAGCATGGTATGGAGTTCCAGAAGAATTATTGGCTACACAAAGAACTTATAACCCCGCAGGCATGGAAAAAATGGATGCCCCCTATGCCAATCAAACAGACAATTACCAACAAACCCATTACCAATTGTTTTACAATAAAACCATCAATACCAATTGGCAATGGAGTACTGCTGTATTCTTAACCAGAGGCAAGGGTTATTATGAAGAATACAAAGGCGGCGCAGTATTGTCTGATTATATTGAAACTGCACCAACAAAAACACTTGATTTGGTTAGAAGAAAATGGTTAGACAACCATTTCTATGGGCAAATTGGATCCTTGGTATATGAAGAAGGTAAAAATAAATTTACTATTGGAGGCGCTTGGAATACTTATGATGGATTGCATTATGGCCGACTACCCTACCTAAATTCATTCGGGATAACCCCAAATTTGAATTATTATTTTAACAATGCCATTAAAAACGACTTCAACACTTATGTGAAATGGAACCATCAATTGACACCACAATTAAGCAGCTTTGTAGATGTACAGTATCGAAAAGTAACCCACAATATGTATGGTTTTGATCACAACCCTGATTTAATTGTAAAAAGAGATTTTGATTTTTTAAACCCAAAAGCAGGTTTGTTTTATAAAACCGCTCAAACTAGTTTCTATGCTAGTATTGCTGTTGCGCACAAAGAACCCAATAGAGATGATTTTGAAGCAGCTAAAAATCAACAACCCAAACAAGAAATAATGACGGACATGGAACTGGGTTTTAAAAATAAGCAAGGGCCTTTTGAATGGGGTGCAAATGTATATTTTATGAATTACAAAGATCAGTTGGTACTTACTGGAAAAATTAATGACATTGGTGCCTATACCCGAACCAATGTACCCAATAGCCATAGAGCAGGTATAGAATTGGAAGAAAATTGGAAAATAAACGCATACATCACAAGTGCAGGCAATATTACTTTTAGCCAAAATAAAATAGATGCTTTTACAGAATACGTTGACGACTATGATTATGGTGGTCAATTGGCCATCACACATAAAAATACCGATATCACTTTATCGCCTAACCTCACTGCAGCTCATTTACTCAATTTTCAATTAAATAAAAAATGGCAGCTTAATTTTACAAGTAAATTTGTTTCTAAACAATATTTGGACAATACTCAAAATGAAACCAGGGTATTAAAAGCTTATTTTTTGCAAGATATCAATACTTCCTATACCCTATTTACAAAACAAAAATGGAATGCACAATTGCAATTGTTTGTAAATAATATATTCAATAAATTGTATGAACCCAATGGATTTACTTATAGTTATTTGTCAGGAGGTGAAATAACCACCTCTAACAATTATTACCCAATGGCAGGTACTAACTTTTGGATAAGTTTAAAAATAAATAGGAAATAAAATAGCGTTCATAAATTAGCCTGGAAACTTGGCTTGCCAATCCAACATGCCACCTGCTACATTGATCACATTTTTAAAACCATAAGGTTCTAGCATTAAACAAGCTTGTCCGCTTCTGTTGCCACTGCGACAATACACATATACGATTTCTTCTTTTAAGTCTTCGATATCGTCTAATTGCATCATTTGTACTTGACCCAATGGCAATAAGATACCACCTATATTAAAAGCAGCATGCTCATGCGGCTCGCGTACGTCTACTAAATTAATTTTTTCTCCTGCGTCTAATTTGGCTTTTAAAGCCTCTACTGTAATGGTTTGCATATGATGTGTTTAATAAATTGTGTAAAAATATGAATTTGCCATTTCGACTTTTACTTAATGGAATCTTTTTTTGTTACAATGGGCGCTACTTTATCTATTATTAAATCAATAGAGCCCCCTTGTATGGTTGAATTTCTGATAGGCATTCCTAATGAATCCAATTGAGCTGAAAAAGGATTGGGCGTTTGCTGAATCACAAATGCATTGGCGGTATCCTGTATAACAGCTGATGAAATAATATTTCCTAAGAGCAAACCTAAGTCTGAGATGGTTGACTTAGCCATTTCCACCGTCATCCCAATCAAATCTGGCACTTCAATACCAACGCCATTTCCCCCATCGCCCACCGTAAAATTAATCATGGTACCTGAAGAAATTTTAATACCTGGTGCAATGGGGTTGGCTCCTACCAATTGATCAACAATCACATTTTTATTTCGATTGGTGACTAAATTGATGGAACCCATTCTTAAACCCAATACTTTTAAATAAGTTTGGGCACTTTTTAAAGAGAAGCCAATTAAATTAGGCATTTCTACTTGTGGCGCAATGACTCTATTAATGGTTAAATAAATAGTCCTTCCTTTTTTTACGACTTCATCTGCTTCGGGCGTCTGTCTTAATACTCCATTTCTTGCCAAAGTATCTACATAAATAGAATCCTGTAACACAACATCAAAACCCAATGCTTTAATATTTTTTTGAGCAGCCACTACATCCAATCCAACCACATTAGGCACTTTCTCAGTTTTGCCATTTCCTGTTATCCATCCTAAAGAAAAGAAAAAAAGTATGATAAGGGATAATACAGCCCCAATGCCTGCCAATACATTTACCCACAAAGGCTTTTTTAATAATTTATCAATGAATTCCAAAATAATAATTTTAATTGTGTTATTTGGAAGCTAAGCTGTCTTCAATAATGGTTCCGTAGAAATCGGTTAAGCTCCAACCCATGGCTTTTACTTGTTGCGGAATAATACTTGCCTCACTTTGCCCTGGCACGGTATTCACTTCTAATAAATAAGCCTTCTGCAAAGTTTCATGGTAAATAAAATCTATTCTAACCACTCCACTGCAATTGAAAATATTGTATACTTTTTCAGCAGCCCCCGACAAATCCTTCAACATAGATGCTGTTATCTTAGCTGGCGTAATTTCTTCGCTTTTGCCTTCGTATTTGGCTGCAAAATCAAAAAATTCATTTTCGGTTTTGATTTCTGTAATGGGCAATACCGTTGTGATGCCTTTGGATTTAAATACGCCAATGGTAAATTCTCTTCCACTTATAAATTCTTCTACCAATACTTGTGTGTCTTCTTTAAATGCTTTTTCTAAAGCTGGTGCCAATTGGTCCTTGGTGTTTACTTTACTAATCCCAAAACTGCTTCCTCCATTGTTTGGTTTAACAAATACAGGCAACGCTACTTCGGACAATATTTGATCGGGGCTAGTATTTTTATCCTTAAATAAATGTAAAGACTTGGCCACATGTACTCCGCCAAATCCGGCCACGGCAACGGTGTATCTTTTATTAAAAGTAATGGCAGAAGTCGCAGTATTGCAACTCGTATAGGGCAATCCTATCACATCAAAATAGCCTTGCATTTTTCCATCTTCCCCGGGTGTTCCATGAATGCACATTAAGGCCATGTCAAATTTAATTTTAACACCCGCTTCCATGATGCTAAAATCAGATTTATCAACCGCTACTTCTTCTGCTTGTTTATTTTCATACCACCAACCTGTAGGATGAATGTCAATCATATAAACATCATACTTGGTTTTATCAAGGGCATTGAAAACGGTTTGGGCACTTTTATAACTTATTTGTGCTTCGGAACTTAATCCCCCAGTAACAAGTGCTACTTTTTTTTTCATGAACAGTAATTGATACCTCAAACTTACTTAATACAAGGCATAAAAAAAGGGAAAATCATTTCCCTTTTTTAAAATATGATCTAGCTGTGTAATCTATCCTTTTTGGCCAGTAACACTTCGACTGTTTCTACATACAATTCATCTGGTATGCAACAATCTACAGGACATACTGCAGCGCATTGTGGTTCTTCATGAAAACCTTGACACTCAGTACACTTATTGGGTGTGATATAATAGGTATCTGCAGCTACTGGTGCAATTCTTTGACCAGCATCTACTGAACTTCCATCTAATAAGGTGAATGCACCTTTTACAGTAGTTCCATCGGCAACTGCCCACTCCACTCCACCTTCGTAAATAGCGTTATTTGGACATTCTGGTTCGCAAGCACCGCAGTTAATACACTCATCCGTAATTTTGATAGCCATAATAAATTATTTAAATAATTAGTAACGTAATTTTGCCCTACAAATATAAAGAACAAGCATGAACTTACAAGCAAGAATATCGCATTTTTTTACTTTAGGAGATTCCTTTTTAACCCCAGGAAACCCCCCATTCGAAGCGGTAAAAAACAATGCCTATCAGCAAAATTCATGGTTTTTGCCCCATTTTATTGATCATGCAGTTGCACAAATAAATCAACAATACTTGGCCTTGGATCTGCTTAAGTCCTGGACAGCCGCCTATCCCAGCATTGCCAATACCTCTACTGGGAAAAAAGTAGGTATTGTGATGGCAGGCAATATCCCCTTGGTGGGATTTCATGATTTACTTAGCACTTTAATAGCTGGACACATAGCGATAGTAAAGCTTTCTTCCAAAGACACTGTTTTAATGGAATATGTGATCGCCTCCTTGCAAAAAATAGATCCTGCTTTTAAAGATTTGATAATAATACAAGAGCAACTTAAAAATTGCGACGCCTACATCGCAACTGGCAGCAATAATACGGGCAGGTATTTTGAACAATATTTTGGCAAATACCCACACATTATTAGAAAAAATAAAACATCGGTAGCCATTTTGGACGGAAAAGAAACCGAAAGTGAGCTAGCCTTATTGGCCGACGATATGATGCTCTATTTTGGAATGGGTTGCCGGAACATTACTCAAATTTGGGTTCCTTTGGAATATGACTTTATCCCACTCCTCAATGCTTTAAAAAAATACAATTATTTGGGTGATGAGCACAAATACAAACACAATTACGATTACCAATTGGCCCTTTTAATGTTGAACAGACAATTTTACATGGATTCGGGAGGCATTTTACTGAGCGAAAACCCATCTCCCTTTGCTGCCATTTCTCAAATACATTACCAATTTTACACACCTGGCACTTTGCCAAGCATCGACCCTACCGAAGTGCAATGTATTGTTGGCAAAACAGGCGTACCTTTTGGCAGCCCCCAAACACCCAGCTTGATTCAGTATGCGGACGGCGTGGATACCCTTGATTTTTTAAGCAAATTATAAGGTACACGAATGATTTCGTAAATTTTTTGTTAAAGCCTAAAAATCATTTTGTGCCCTAATTGCAGGTTCGTTATTTTGTGTCAGATTTGGCACAAAATTTGTTGCATTAAATTTGAACTATTAGTTAAACATAAAAAATACAATTATGAATTGGAACTTAAAAAATGTGTTAGCCATTATTGGCATTAGTGCTTTAACTACTATCACGAGTATGTGGAGTTATGGCAAATTGTCTAAAACAAATTCCTATTTTGAAAACGATGGCAAATTGCCGTCTAATTATGCCAGCTTTTTTAACGGAACTGCGCCAAGCACAACGGTCGACTTTACCCCTGCAGCAAATGCAGCTTCTCCTGCCGTGGTGCATATCAAAACAAAAACCAATGCCAAAAAAGTGGAATCCAATCAACGAAAACAAAGAAATCCTTTCTCGGATTTATTTGGTGACGAAGACATGTTTGGAGATTTTTTTGGTGGCCCAAGAATGCAACCAGAACAAAGAGCAAGTGGAAGTGGTGTATTGATTACTGCAGATGGATATATCGTAACTAATAATCACGTAGTGAATGGTGCAGATGAAATTAATGTCACTTTAACCAATAAGAAAACCTACAAAGCAAAAGTGATTGGCGTAGATGCAAGTAGTGATCTTGCCGTAATTAAAATTGATGCATCTAGTTTGCCTTATTTAGTATATGGCAACAGCGATGAAATTAAATTAGGCCAATGGGTTTTAGCTATTGGTTATCCTTTAAATTTAGAGGTAACTATTACTGCAGGCATTATTAGTGCAAAAAATAGATCCATTGATATTAATTCAAGACAAAGTGATAAACCTGTTGAATCTTTCTTACAAACAGATGCCGCAGTGAATCAAGGAAACAGTGGTGGTGCCTTAGTAAATACCAGTGGCGAATTGGTAGGTATTAATTCGGCCATTGCCTCTCCTACTGGTTCTTATGCAGGTTATGCGTATGCCATACCTGTTAACATTGTAAAAAAAGTAGTGACCGATATTGTAAAATACGGTACCGTTCAAAGAGCTTTTTTAGGCATCAGTTATCCAAAAGACGGATTGTCTGACGAGCAAATCAAAAAGTTAGAAGAAGATTTAAATACCAAATTTAAAGATGGGGATGGCATTATCGTTACTGATGTATTGGATGGAGGTGCTGCAAAAGTGGCAGGCATCAAGAAAGGAGATATAATTGTAAAGATGAATGGCGTAAATGTAAAGAGCGCTCCAGAATTACAAGAACAAATGGCCAGGTACAAACCAGGTGATAAAATTAATTTCATTGTAAAACGTGCAGGAAAGGAAATGACCTTAGAAGTTACTTTTAAAGCAAAAATTGGCAATACCGACTTAGCCAAGAGTAGTTCTGCTGCGGAAAAATTAGGTGGCAAACTAGAAACCTTGGACAAAGCCACAGCAGAAAAAAATGATTTAGAAGGGGGTGTTGTTATTAAAGATTTAGGAACAGGTATACTTGGAAAAAGTAGAGTAGAAAAAGGATTTGTAATTACCCACGTAAATGAAGAACCTGTTAAAACGGTAGAAGAATTTTATGAAGCATTGAAAAAAGCTACTTCTCCCAATATAAAAATAGGAGGTGTGTATCCTGGCTACTTTGGTAACTATGCGTTTGTATTAAACTTGAATGAATAAAAAATAGTTGGAATAGTATTTATCTAAAAGGCCTCGAGCAATCGGGGCCTTTTTATTTTTAGCAACAAGAAATCAAAATAGTACACTAATTTCTAGTTGAATAATATTGCAGTGAAATTAAATTATTGGGAATAGACTTGGTATTCCATTTGTGATGTACTGCCAAGGCTGCCCCCAAAGCAGAAGCCTGAGGTATGGCTGCAGCAAAAACTTCGTACTCACTATAGGCTTTAGCAAGTAAATTCATAAATAGCTCGTTGTGGCTAAAGCCCCCATCTACAAAAATTCGGTTTACTTTGGTAGTGGCAATGAGGAGGTTCGTACTACTGATTTGTTTTTTTACAAGCCGGGCTACTAAACAATGGTAAGCTGTTTCAAAATCGGAATAATCACTAGGGACAAAGGAATTGGCTACCAGGTCTAAAGGAATACTTGCATCGTATTTTACTTTTGTATAATAGTTGTCTGGTTTATTAAAATGTTTGTTTAAAAGCAATACGGCTTGTTCGTGTTCTTTTCCACTAAATAAACGAGATGCTTTCACAGGTTTGCCGGTATAAGACAAAAAGCACAAAGTATCCTGCTTCAATTCATCGGTGGTTAAAATAGAATCATTAAATGGGTTTAAACTAATACACCAGGTACCTGTAGAAATAAGTACAAAAGGTTCAGCAAAAGAACTCAAATAAGGTATCAATGCAGAGGAGCTATCGTGCAAGCCCACTTCAGATTGTGTTGATGGCAATATTTGATCCAATCCTTCTTGTATTACCCAATCATGGTATTTGTTTTCAGTAAAATTCCACAACATCGTATGGCAGCCAATACTGGTAATATCGCTTGCCAATTGACCCGTGATTAAAAAATGAATGTATTGAGGCAAGTGCAAAGCCCATTTTATCTTGCTAAATTTTTCAGGTTGCTCTACTTTCATTCTATACAATTGCAAACCTGAATTCAAATTGCCTAAGAAAGGCGAAGCCGTGGCCAAAGACATTTGCTCCATAGATCCATACTTTAATTCAAATTGTTCTTGCGTGGATGCCTTTAAAGGTTTTAAATAATTGTACAAAGGGAGAATGGGCTTTTTATCTTGATCTAAATAAACAAAACTGGCACCATAAGCCGAATAATGTAGCCCTTTGATATTGAATGCTTGGTTTTGCTGAATGGAAACAATAGATGCTTGAATCCAATCCGATAAGGCAATCAAATCTTCGCATGCAAAACCATCCTCATCTTGTATTTCAGCAAATTGATCCGAAATTTCATGCACCAACTGATATGCTTCATTGAATAAAAAAAGCTTTTTATTGGTTTTACCTATATCAAATATTAAAACAACTGAAGTGGAATTCATATGCATAAATTATAATCCAGTGGCAATGGTATGGACACCTCTTTCTTTGATTAAAGACGCCCTTACCTTATTGTTTCTATAAAAAGTAATCGGATCCAATGCACCCCCTGCCCTTAATCTGGCTTCTGCAACAATGGCTCTAACATCCGTTCTAAAAGTATGCTGTAAAATTTCCTGCGCTGCCACCACATCGTTGTTGACTTGGGCTTTGTTTAAAGCTGGTCTATCCACCAACAGGGCTTGTGCATAAGAAATCATAATGGCTTCCACCGATTGCAATAAATCTTCTAAAGGATCTTTTACATTGTGGCTGGCATCAATCATCCATCCTAGGTCGGTTGCATGGTTCATGCCTCTTGCGTCCATGCCTTCTACCAATTCATTGAATATTAAAAACAATTGATAAGGCTTGATGCTTCCTACGGTTAAATCGTCGTCCCCGTATTTGCTGTCGTTAAAATGAAAGCCTGCCAATTTTTGCTCCATCATTAATAAAGCTACAATTTGTTCAATATTGGCATTGGGTAGATGATGTCCCAAATCCACCAGGGTAAAGGCTTTGGGGCCTAGCTTATTGGCATACAATAAGGACTGACCCCAATCACCCACCGTCATGGAATAAAAATTGGGTTCAAAGGCTTTGTATTCGACAAACACTTTCCAATCTGATGGCAGGGCTGCATAAATTTCTTGCAAACCTTCTAATGTATTTTGAAAAGCTTTTCTAAAATTCAATTGGCCCGGAAAACAACTACCATCGCTCAACCAAACGGTTAAGGCTTTGGAACCTAATTCTACCCCATGTTGAATCACTTCAATATTGTGTTGTATGGCTTGTTGACGAATGTCCTTATTGGTATTTTGAAGAGATCCAAACTTATAACTTAATGCTTGTCCTTTTTGATCTTGAAAAGTATTGGAATTCATCGCATCAAATTTCAAATTCAATTCGGTAGCCAATTTTTTTATTAAAGAATAATCAGAGGGGATGTCCCAAGGTATGTGTAAAGAAATGGCGCCGCTTGAATTATTCAATGCATGTAACACTGCCACATCTTCCATTTTTTGTTCTAAAGTGCCTGGTTCACCTGCTCCAGAGAATCTTGCAAAACGCGTACCCCCAGTGCCCAAAGCCCAACTGGGAATGGCAACATTAAAATCCATTAACTTTTGGATGATGGATTCTGCATTGGGTATTTCGGACTTGGCAAAATCAAATCTTTTTTGATGCGTTTTTTGCAAATCGCTATTGTGTTGGTCTATTTGTTTTTTATCAATTCTCATGGCAAATAAAATATCTTGGTTAAGGGAATAGAAATGGGTGAATGATTGGGATGCGTCAACATCAAATCTTTCATATAGGTCCACCACTTTTGCATAATGGGTTGTTGAGGCAACGCTTCTAAGGCTATTTCATCCTGCACTTTCATCACTCCAAACAAACTGCCCGTATCTTCATTTAAATAAATAGCATACTCACTGATTCCTGTGGTTTTTAGCAAAGCAGCTAGCTCGGGCCAAATTTCATCATGACGTTTTTTATATTCTACCTCATTGCCCGCTATCAATTTCATTTCAAATGCAATCTGTTTCATATTTATAATTTGATACTTATCTAACAAAAGAAGCAGCAATCCCACCATCTACATTAATCGCATTGCCGGTAGATTTATTCAATAAACCACCCACATAAGCAAAGCATGCATTGGCAATGTCTTCGGGTAAAATAATTTCATTTAACAAAGTTCTTCCTGCATAATAAGCAGGCAATTCCTCTATTTTAATGCCATAAGCTTTCGCACGCCCTTCGGCCCAACCCCCACTCCATATATTGCTACCTGCAATGACCGCATCAGGATTAATTACATTTACTCTTATTTTATCCTTGCCCAATTCTGCGGCATTTAAACGGCTTAAATGCAATTGCGCTGCTTTGGCCGAACCATACCCTGCATTGTTGGGGCCACTCACCAATGCATTTTTACTTACGATGTTTAAAATATCACCGCCCATATTTTGTTTTCTCATGATGCCTACTGCACTTTGAGTTACCAACATTTGCCCTTTGACCAAAACATCGTACAATAAGTCCCAATCTTGTTCGGTATGGTCTTCAATGGTTTTTGAAATAGACAAACCTGCATTGTTTACAATAATATCAAGTCCACCAAAATGGATTGCGGCTTGCTTGGCTGTTTCCTGAATGGTTGCTGCACTCGTTACATCTAATATACAGGCAGCTACAACATCCTTCCCAAATAATTGTATAAATTCTTGCTTGGCTTCTTCCAATCTTTCGGCATGGTTGTCTGACAATACCACACAAGCCCCTTCTGTTGCAAACTTTTTAGCAATGGCCTTTCCTATTCCTCCGCCACTTCCTGTTACCAAAGCAACTTTTCCACTTAAAGCTTTGGGCTTAGGCATTCTTTGTAATTTAGCTTCTTCCAACAACCAATATTCAATATTAAAAGCCTCTTGTCGAGGTAAAGATGTATAAGAAGAAATGGCTTCTGCCCCTTTCATTACATTAATCGCATTGATATAAAATTCAGAAGCGACTCTTGCTGTTTGTTTGTCTTTTGCAAAACTAAACATTCCAATGCCTGGGTACAATATAATTACCGGATTCGCATCACGCATCGCTGGACTATTAGCATGCTTGCAAGTAGTATAATAATCGGCATACATTTTTCTGTAGGCCACAAACAAAGGTTCTATTTTTTCTTTAATGTCTTTTACATCCGTTACCTCTTCGGTGGCAGATAAGTTCAATACCAAAGGTGAAATTTTGGTTCTTAAAAAATGATCTGGGCAGCTGGTGCCCAATGGCGCAAGCCGATCTAAATCCTTGGAGTTGATAAATTCCAATACACGCTCATCATCGGTGAAATGACCAATCATCTTGGTAGCCATACTGCAAAATCCTCTTAAGATAGGCGCCAATGCTGCTGCTTGATGTAATCTATGCGAAGCATCTGCCGATTTTATTTTTTGTCCTGCAAATACATTTCCTTTTTTTGCGACATGGGTATTAATATAGTCGGCACATTTTTCTATTACTTCTAAAGTATTCACATAACTCTCATAAGCTGTATCGCCCCAAGTAAACAATCCATGGGATCCCAACATGATACCAATGATGCCCGGATTCTTATCCAAACATTCTTTTAATTGTAAGCCCAAATCAAATCCTGGTTTTTGCCAGGGTACCCATCCTATTTTTCCACCAAACAATTCTTTGGTAATTTTTTCGCCCTCTTTTGCTGCTGCTATTGATATGGCTGCATCTGGATGCAAATGATCGATATGTTTGAAAGGTAAAAAGCCATGCAAGGCTGTATCAATACTTGGTGCCTTAGAAGCTAAATCATAAATACAATGATTAAACAATTCTACCATTTCATCTTCCTGTGCCAAACCTTTGTATCTGTTTTTTAAACTACGCAATCTATCCACATACAATGCAGCCAATCCACTTCTTTGCATCGTACCTAAATCACCTCCACTTCCTTTTACCCACATTACTTCTACCTCAGCTCCTGTTAAAGGATCTTTGGCCATGGCTTTGCAAGAAGTATTGCCTCCGCCATAATTAGTCAAACGCAAATCGGCGCCTAATAAATTAGAACGGTATACCAACAAAGCCACTTCGTCTCCTTTAAGTGCTGCTGCTTTTTGTTCGTCCCATAAATAACTTACATGCTTAAACTTTTTTTCCATTCCTTCTTTTTCTTTTATATTAATGATGATTGTTATTGCCATAACCTACTACCAATACCGAAATAATAATGATAGCAATACCCGCAATAATAGTTGTATTTGTTTTTTTGCTTACGCCCTTCCATTCTTTTAATACCAAGCCCCACATATTGGCAACTAAAATAATAAATGCCATATGCAATATCCAAGAACTTGGCCCATTGCCTAATTTACTTTCTCCCATGCCATAAAAGAAAAATTGTAAAAACCAAGTGGTCCCTGCCAAGGCAGAAAAAATATAATTTTTTAACAGAGGAGATTGTTTATTGGTATAATCACCAAAAGTTTTATTGCGTGCATTTAAAATCATACACCAAATAAAATTAGTAGTTAACCCACCCCATAACAACACGACATAAATGACATTGTTGCGGTATAAAAATTCACCTTGCCCTGGATGCGCTAATTTCCATGCCTCATTGGCAACCGTACCCATCACTTG